>Ga0209671_1000280_pt1 | contig 30165 bp, 26 predicted proteins | sample WorMetHERISLAND2_2_FD_187401 | JGI IMG/M metagenome (GOLD analysis project Ga0209671, IMG submission 187401) | Marine gutless worms symbiont microbial communities from Max Planck institute for Marine Microbiology, Germany - Olavius geniculatus... | ecosystem: Host-associated > Annelida >...
CCAGTGCTTGTTATGATAAGCAGCATGTCTGTGCCTATCTGCAACCGTGTTCACGCTACACGTGATAATTGCGGTAAAATAACCACTTTTTAGGGGGGGGTAGCTGTCTTTGACGCCCACCTGCGCCTGTCCTCCTTGAACCTAGGGGGTCGGGACTTGAACTGCTAAAATCTACGTTGAGTGCTGAAAATTTCATACGCAGATTGTCTTGGTCTATCTCCAGCCATTTAGTCGCAATTCAGTGTTGAAATGTGCGCTGCATCCAAAAATTGCGAAAAATTTACTAAAAACCTCTCTTTGAGGAGTTCAAGGTCGTTCAAGGTCATCGATGTTCATGAATCCAAAAAGCCTGTCACCAGTGCTTGTTATGATAGACAGCATGTATGCACCTATCTGCAACCGTTTTCACATTATTCGAGCCAATAACGGCAAAATGATGTCTTTTTAGGGGGGTACCCCTCTTTGACGCCCTCGTTCGAGGGGAATCCCTGCACCCAGTGGCACGAAATTTTGTCACGATAAACTAGAGACCTTGGGGCAGCCCACAGTGTAGATTTCGTGATCCTAGCTTGCACCGTTTTGATACAGCTTACGAGTGTGACAGACAAACAGACAGACAGACGCCCAGACGATGGCAAAGACGCGCGAAGCATTCTGTTTTCGCGCGTAAAAAGTAGAAACTAGAACGCAGTCAGAGACCGCAGACCTCCGCCAACGCCATGTTGTTCGCCAGGTGGCAGCACCATATTCGGTTTGGCAGCGATTTCCCTTATGCCCCATTGAAAGCAATGTTAACGAAAATTTCAAAGTACTCCAGAATCCAAGATTCCTTCCGGATCACCCCCAATATTGAATCACTGGTAGTTTTTGTTATTTTAGACATTCACAGAAAATTTCAGAAAGATCCGTCCATAACTTTTTGAGTTATCTTGCTGACGCACAGACATACAAACAAACAAACAAAGTCTGGCAAAAACATTACCTCTTTGGCGAAGATAGAAAGAAAAATAAAAAGGGAGGAAAGAAGGAAGAGTTTGGCGTGACTTGGAGGATGTTGCTTCCTGGTGCTGAGAAAAGATTAACGCTCTTGGACGAAGACGAGACGCGACTTGAGAGGTTGGAGTGAGGTGATCGCGGTGTCATAGAGGTCACACCACGGTCCTTACTGTGCGTCAATCGGCATGGATTACTGCGTTCAAATTAATTCCATCTCTGAAGTGCCGGTGCCGCGAAATAGATCCGCCGTGACACCGGCTATAACTATGGTATCAGTGCCATTCGGGTGCATGCGTTTGAGACTTATTTCTCGAACACCGCAAGTGGCGTTTAAACTGAAGGCTTTCAAATCGCACCAAAGCTGTTAAGGATTTCAAGACGACCTCGTGGGAGACCTCACGCAATTTTAGCTCGCCTTGACGATGACGAACGACGATGATAAGTGGTTTGCGTCATCAGCATTATTATGAGGTATTTTAAACATGAAAAATATGTGGTTTAAGTAGCATACAGTAAATTCGTAGACGGTAGGTAACGTTTTTAACATTTAAAAGCTAAAATTTAAGACACGGTACAACATAGTTGGCCTAATTTCTTCAGCCAAGATTAACATCTTACTTTGCACACATTAAACTGGCAGTGATGTGAGAAAAGTTGCATATATAAGTTTGTTTTTCTTTTCATCTGTATTTGTTGTTTTTAAAAATAGTTTTTGTTGCCTGAAAGATAACAAATTTACAACACTCCATGTATCTGCTTCAACGATGTTGTAGCAAAATGCTTATCGATGCACATGAACAACGTACGTTCAGTCAATCGCGGCAACAACGTGTCCGAGTAATAAAAGTTTATTCAAAAAAACAAAAACATTTTAAAAGAACAAGTATACTATATGGCTGATTAAAACACTGCGTTCTTCGGGTTAGAAATGCCAATGTGATTCATCGTGACGCTCCGTACTACAATCTTTCAGACTTTTTGATCGTCGTCATTTTTAACTGATTCTAAATTTGGTCGTTCGTGTTCTATTGTTATTAACCTACATTTTGTCACAGATTTTCTACTCTGACACTTAAAAATTGAACGCAGCATTAAATGCAGTCTGGAGAAATTGCTTACACGACTCGAAGGAAAAGATTTATTGCAGGTCATCACTTGCACGTGCGACCAACATCAGTAGGCCGAACGATGTCGATCGTTTCTGAATCAATCGTACTAGAGCAGTCTCGACGTGCGTTCTGTCGACTTATGTACGCTATTCGTGAATATAGTGCGGTTTCAAACAAAGCGTCGTATCATTTGTGGATAGGCTAAATTTATCAGATTTAGATTAATACTGATTCCACAGTTTGTTTGTCACTGCAGTGTAGTCTAAAACACTATATAGGCTATTGTAGTTGACAATACTGCAACGCTAACTATTTTTCTTACTCTTAGGGATCACATGCGACAATTTCAAACAGTTGCTAGGTGGTCTGAGCGGCGCCTAACGTCCAGTAGAAGGCGCTAGCTGTGACGTCATAAAGATGAAATGTTCGTCATCGCACCTGTTGTGTGTTCTACTCGTGACTGTGAGCGCTGTCGTCGTTCTCACTCTCATGTCATCAAGCACACAGATGACCATCATGAAACCTTCAGCATCTAAAGCCTTTAGTAGTACGTCTTGCCTGAAATACTGTTCTATCACATTGTTCTATAGATCTACAGGGTGGTCCAAAAACGGCACAAAGTTTATGACATCATAATTTTGCAACCGTACGTCATAGAGTCATGTAGTTTTCAGCAAAATGTTCCGAAAGAAATCTTTTACATGACTAAAGTCAGTATTTGAATACAGCAGTTAAATATTCTTTGTTACTGCCGCTGGCAATTGAACGATGCAAAAACGGCATTACCCTCGACACCGCAGTCCATGAAAACGTGCCACTATTATTTTATGAATAGCTCCGTGAAACATTGACCGATTTTAATAATTTTTGGCATGCGACATTAAAAAAAACTTGACGCGAATGTCTGTAGTTTTGGCCATCTCGCCTTAAAATTGTTGCTACACTACCTTGTGAAATGCAGAAGTCGTAGTTTGACCATTGACAACAATGAATTCATACTGGGCAGTGCATGCGTCAGCTCAGAAAATTTCTGAGACCACAAAATCATTGAAAATCTGTTGCTTCGTCTTTATTTTAAAATTGTAAGTCGACAAACTGAAATGACACATCAACAGCGAGTGGGCTGCTTGAGTCATGCAGTTACTGAACGTGCTACTGGCAAATTGTGTCAACGTCTCCCGCTTGCGTTTTTGCTGCAGGAGGACATTTTGAGCACATGCTGAAATGAAGATAATGTGATGTGACACGTGTGACTTCTTGAGTGATAATAATTGCTAATTGCGTTTGTCACTATTCAGTTAATAATTTCTGAGCCGACGCATACGGTAGGAATTCATAGTTGTCAATGGCGAGTCTATACAACCATAACTCAACAGACGCAATGTTGTTTTCAGGTGAAGCAATTAAACAAAAGCTTGGAAACATCTTCAGCGACATCTCATATAAGACAACGTAAGTATAGTCTAGGTTTATGTAGCTTAAGATAATTATGACATACCACATGCAATCATTAGATTTTATATTATGTCATTTACCGCGTCCGTCTTTAGCCGATGTGTCGTCCGTCCGTATGTCGTCTATCGTACAGATCGTTTTGTACTGTGGCCAAGCGATACATCTTAGGGCCTCGGCGACCGGTACCGTTGGATAGACAGCATTAGTACTTGTAAGTTCCTGTAGGCTCTCAAATTCTCAATAGTAGCCTATGTGCGATGGTATGATGATGTGTGTATTAAAAGTTGAACTACACGATGCACGTATTTGATTTCTACTAGGCTTTTAAACTGTTCGTCAATTGAACTCTGGCTGCCGCCGATTTGTCTCTGTCGATATTGATGTTGCAGCTGGCAAGAAAGTCAAACTATCCAGGAAGCACGTTTACAGCGCACGCGAGAGAGCTGTCTGAAGATGAACCGGTCGTGGGAGGAACCGTTGTGGAGGTCTATGATAGTTAACCGTGAGAAACGTGTCGTCATGTGTCTAGTCTTCAAGGCAGGCAGCACGTCATGGCTGCGCACGTTACTACGACTTACTGGGAACAACAAAGCAGCGGCACTTGCAGACGACAACCGGCACGCCGTGCATGACAAATCTTACGCGTTCCTCGGTCATTTTCAAGTAATGAATACGTCTAGAAGACTCCAGTTTCTGGCTGGCCATTACTACAAGGTGTTGTTCGTTCGCGACCCGTTGGAGAGGCTGATATCGGCTTACCGAGACAGCATGTTTCGACACCGTGCTTACGTCGGACTACGGAAGATGATCAAACGCATGTTTCGGCCAGGCGTCTTGGAAAGGTTGACTGCTATTTTTCCTTCACGATTCTAATTTTTAAGGCCAGTTCACATCTACGACTTCGAAGACAGTTGAGACGTGTCGACGTCGTGAGAACTGGGCGTAAGGTGCACACGATAACAGAACGTTAGTTAAACCGATTGGCAAAGACATCAATTTTAGACTGCTATTTGACGTAAGCTATAGGTCACCAATAATGCCTAGCATTTCACGATAGTTTATAGGCCCACAATTTATTTTTGTTCACTTCAGCTGTAATGACTCGAGCTAGTGTTGTTTTACAGATCGCAGGAATTCGCGGCGAACGTGACGTTTTTGGAGTTCGTTCGCTACGTGTTGTGGGAACCCGAACACCATCCACAGGCTGACATTCACTGGCGAACCCAGTACGAGGAGTGTCAACCGTGTCATATCAAGTACGACTACATCGGCCATTATGAGACCATGCAAGACGACGCCAAGGTCGTTCTTCAGAGAATCGCCACCGAATCAGGCGTTCAGTTTCCGCAACAAGATCGCGAAAATCGGCGGTCCTACTCGCACGAATACCTTGGCAGATTATTCGAAAATGTACCCATTAGGGACATCCGGCGCATACTGCACTACTACAGGAACGATTACAAAGTTCTCGGTTACGAAATACCGGATGTAATACAGCGCAGATTAGACAACGAAAAGCCTATTGCGTGACTTGCGGCCAATGTGTTCGATTTCATTAGGCCTTCCAAGTGCTGTTATGATTGCGTTCATTTTCCTCGAAACGCTAATTTCGAATAAGCGACAGCAGGCCCGTCGAAAGCGGGGGAGGCGGGAGGGGGTAAGTTACCCGGGCCCGCGACGTTTGGGGGCCCCGCCGTCGCTCGAAAATATAAAGTACACGAAAATGCTCCATTTAAAAAAAACTCAAAAACTTACTCCCCAGATAGAGGACCGCAAGAATGGTTCCCCGGGCTCCGCTGTGGCTCTCGACGGGCCTGCACGAGAGCAGAGTCCACCAAAGTATAGGGCCTATCGCATTCACCACTGCAGTGTCGTCCTAAGAGTGAGGTAACTAAACTGAATTGAACTGACATGGTTTAGTTTTTGACGAACTGACCAATGGGCAAGGACGAATGCATTCTAGTAAGCACCGTCTAAGGGCGTCAGTGGCCTACGTGACTACGCGCACGTACGCATCAACCCAATGACTAGTGGGCTCGCCTTGCTTGCCCATTGGTTAGTTCGTCAAAAACTAAACCGTGTCAGTTACGTCGCTCTGAACGCCCCTTTAGTAGATGCAATAAAAATCCTGGTGCCCGATCCGAAATTTGGAATGCCTTTTGAATTTACCAGTTACGGCATAATTGAAATTATCTTCAGAACAGAACAACACTTTAGCAGTCCGAAAGCAACTTTTCTGCATTAAATTCATTTCGATCACGACATGAATTATGCTGTTTGCTGGTCAAATTAACATAACAAGACGAAAATAAATCTGGTGAAATTTAATTTACTGGCCCAAAGATCACAACGGGTCCAGTCTAGCATTTGACTGAACAACTGCCGATAGTTCCAAACAGACACGACAAACTAATATATCGATGTCCCTAGTCAATCACGGTGGCAGAAGCACATTTTAAGCCCAGCAACTGAACTGAAGTTAGTTAATACACCTGAACAATATATTTAAAACTGCGTTCTTTCAAACCTAATGTTCTTGTTCTAACACAAACGGAATAGCGACGTTCCACAAAGTCTGGAACCAAAATGAGGATATGTTTTCACGTTCATGTAACGATGAAATCATTTACACAAATAGAAAATACCAGAGATAGCCTGAAACAGAAATAAACGGCTGCAAGCGTTCTTCAGTCCAATGTGATGGACACAACCGGCAGTGGCGGTTTTAGGCCCGGGCAGGGCACAGGCCCCCCAGTTCTGCTCCAGGACCTCAGTTTTATGGCCACCCATGATTTTAGGAAAGATAACATAAATATCTGATTTCTTTGCGTTTCCAAATTTTAGAAAACTGGGCAAATTTGTGGCTTCCATTGAACGTCCAAAAACCAAAATTGCTTCAGCTTCATGGGGCTTCTGCCCCTAAACCAGGCTGGGGGCTCTACCCCCGTTAAAAGCGTGCACTACCGCGCTCGCCATGGAGCCGTGCCCCCCAGATTTTGCAAGCTAGAACTGCCACTAACAACTGGTTACAATGCCATCACGATAGAAACTAGGGCAATAACGGTAAAAGCCAATTTGAAAGTGCAAACGAATACACGATGATGCAGTGCTGGAAAGTTTTTTCTGGTTCATGCCTTGCCGTCCTGTCCACACAGAAAAAAGAGAAATAATGTTCTGGTCTCTTAACTTTTAGACCAAACTCCGTTAAGGTTTTCTTCATCCCAATTCCATCACTTTCCACGGTTGAATCTTGACGGCATCTTTAACGTTCCAAAAGTGAACATACGTGTGACAGCAAAAACTAATGGCTCGAGAAATTTATGCGAATGACAATTCCACAATACAGCAGCTGTCGTAGCACTGTGTTAAACTTGACAGCGTCACCAACAGGGCTGGAAAATTGGTCAGAAAAAACCTAGATTTTTAGGTTTTATAAAAAAACCTGAAAAAACTCAAAAGTCCAAGTTTAGTTTTTTTATTTGTTGTGAAATTTATTACAATATATCATACTTTAATTTATACTTTAATTGTAATTTTTTTAGTTATGACGTTAATTATGTCATTATGTTGTTTACTCATAAGAGGGTGTATAACATGTATTTCCTGGGTCGTAGTTTTGTGTATGGTGTTCATTGCACACTAAACCAAAAAAACTAAAAACCTCTAAAACCTAAAAAAACCTAAAAATCTAAACTTTTTCTTGAAAAAACCTACGCTTTTTCCAGCCCTAGTCACCAAACAACTGACTAGTTGTGTAAACAACCAACTAGACGATAATTTGATGCCTAGACAAAAAATGTGCATGCCTTTGCAAATTGCGACAAATCTGGACAAAACCAAAAAGTGCAATTTTCAACACGTCTGACACACCACGAGCTTTAACTCTGACCATTCGACCCCAAAATTTCACGTCTTTTCCAATAATGTACACATACTCGGTCAAATGCACGTCCTCTTTAACCTTAAATCTCTATCCAAAAATGCATGAATGATCAAAGTTTGGTAAATTTGCATCTTGCGTCCAGTAATAAACGAGATATAATGTTAAAAACAAAAGAGATGTACTAAGATATGCATACGGTCACAAACAGCAAGGACAAATATTTGCCTCCAGCCACAATAATACGTTGACAAAAACAAAAAACCATGCGCTGCCGATGCGGAAAAAAATGGCGAATGTTACATGAGTGTCCAACATGTTTTCAAGTGTATACTGAATACATAATAAACTGCTACAAAAGCAGATGGTTCACAATGTTTAATGTAAACGACGATAATGTCAGCACCACGATATCCGATACTCCTGGATCTCACACGCCAGCTGTAGACACTATTCAAACGCTATTATCTGCACACAGCGAGACTCAATGCTTAGACGCTGAGCAGTGTTCCCTTGAAGCCTTTTTCTGTCGATGTCTCGTCTGCTGTAGACAACACAAGAACAAAAGCATTAAAGCTGAGTGACTTAACTTTTGGGTTGGTGGCGTGGCGTAGCAGTAACGCATTTCATCCGATCAAAGAAGTTACTCTACGTCGATTCGGGTTAGTACTTGGATGGGTGACTGCCTGCGGGCAGGTAAACCATCTTGGTATGTAGCCAGCTGCCAAGGTCAACTCAGCCTTCCATCCCTCTGGGGTAGGTAAATCGAGTACCGGCCTGTCTGGCTGGGGTTAAGGCGGGCGCGTTCACCTGTGTCGAGTGGCAGGTAACACTGCGTGATCCCATATGGCAGGTGACGCTCCGTAGCTCTAAAAAGGGCTTCCCATACCACACCACCTTGAACGTGTCATTTAATACATCAGCTCTACAGTCAAGAAATATTATCAATCAACCAATCAGAGTTGCCTTAGTAGCAAAGCTACACTGTCTCAGAAAAACATCCCAAACATTTTCAATTGTAATTTGAAAGATTGTCAAATGTTAATTTAATTTTCACAATTGTATTTTTGAGACAACTGGCGATCGAATGATTGTTCAATTTCCCACCTCACCCAATGTCTGTTCCTGCACTACCTGGGAAAAACTGAAACAATAAAATATTAATTTTTACCCAATGCTGTATTATTTCTTGATCTAATCTTATTAATTCTTAATCTAAATAACACAAAAACATACGTTATTCACATTTTGACACTGCGAACGCAGACACGGAGATGCTTTCTGTATTTTCTGACAGCAGTATCGATAATGTTCTGCTCCAAACTAATCCAGACTTCATTAGTTGCTTCTGCACATCATCTGGTTCTGCTGTATGACAGTCAAACCTTGTAATCGACTCTCTGTTGGGGTCACAGATCTGGATAGATAGACTTTATTGACGTTTTTCATTCACTTTAACACATATTTTGCTCGATCTGCTTTCCCCAAAATAGACGTTTTTTGAGGTGGAAACTTAACAGTCATTTAATAGCCGGTTGTGTCAGAAACAACTGTGCCAAAAATTATTAAAATCTGATACTCTTTCTTTAAGTTACGATCAATAATGTCAAGAGATATTTTTGATGTTTTACATACACTTCAATGCATAATTCGCTTGGTTGGCTTTCCCTTTCCCTAGGTAGTGCAGAAGCAGACATTGGGTGAGGTGGAAAATAAGCGATCATTTGATGGCAAGTTGTGTGAAGAATACTCGAACCAAAAATTATTAAAATCTGATAATTTTTCAGAATGTTTTTTGAGACACAGTGGAGAACTTCAAAACTTAAAACCGTAACAGCAAGTTTGGATAATGACGTTCTAAAGAGCCAAGTTTTCAAGTGCTGACAGAAAGTCATTAAGAGTGAGTGAAATTCTGTTATGTCGTCTGGGTTCCAGAGTGTTCCAGACATGAGGTCCAGCAACTGTGAAAGCCCAATCACTGATTAAGACAGGTGGCCCCAGCAAACATCATGTTTGACAGACAAAACAATCTGAGACAAGAATCCCAGCTGTCGCTAGGATAGCCGACCATACTGGTTGTTGCTGACCTTCAAGGTCTTCCTAGGTCGATGATTTTTAGGTCATTTGGAAGCCAATATGCAACTTCCTATTCGTGATCAACAGTAACCTAGGCCTTATCTCGCACCATTCAGCCGCAATAGCGCACAACAGCCTTCAAGGTCATCCAAGGTCAATGATTTGCATCTCGTCTGACAGGGCGTATGTCACTTTCTATTAGTGATTAATAGTAACTTTGGCCCTATCTCTCACCATTTCTGAGATATGGTCACTTATAGCTTGAAAATTTCCATTGAAAATCGTGGCCAAACCACTGCAGATGGAGACATGGTTACTGTTTACAGCGCCCTATCCGACAGTACCATCACAGAACCCCTACGACTTACCGTTTAGCCACAATACTGCATGACTCTCATACCATAGTGTGTTATGAACCTTCAAGGTCATCCAAGGTCATCGATTTTCATGTCATTTAAAAGCCAATATGTAACTTCCTATTAGTGATCAATAGCCACCTAGGCCCTATCTCGCACCATTTAGCCACAATACATCCGTGACAGACGATAAACAGACGGATGACGACCACCATGCCAATAGCTTGACCGTTACTTAAGTATGGTTGGCTAATAAAAACAACTGCATCTTATTCTTATTAACTTTACTTTCACACATAAACAAACTGATCCATTCAAGACGTGTTTGCAAAAACCACAGCTGTTTCAAACATGTTTATATCTAGAGTTTTAGTTTTCGGTTCAGTCACTAAAATATCTCTCGTACATAACATTCAGAAAAAATTATAATAAAAACAATGAAATATGCTACCCCCTCGTTTTTAACCGGCCAATTTTTCCAAGTCACTCCAAGTTCGGTCGGACAAAAGACCCACCCAGAAATGAAATGTTAAGTATTACTGGAATGAGATTTTACAGATCCACTTACCAACGTCCATTGCGTCCATGGATGAATGATCCGCGTGGAATTCATCAATCTAACATTCCACACACAGAACTTCACCATCTTTGCACCACCCCAGCATAAATCTACGGCTATGATAATGTGGTCCCACAGTTTTCCGCGGGCCGTGAAATTTGGAGCCGAGCCACGGAATTTTCCCTTTGCTGCGGAATTTTGATATTTCCGCGAAATTTTGCAGAAGCTGAAAATTCGCCGACGATTAGTATAATTTTTGACTTGATGACATATTCTTATCACAGAAAAATCAAACTAAACTGCCTAAAGCTGTGGGCCCTACTAATAGCTATCGCAATACGGCATAATTGTAAATAAACCAATGCGAATTGACAAATTGCGCTTTTAAAACGGAAATAGATCAATACTTTTCTTAGTACGATGCTAGCATAACTCAGCACAATGTCACTATGCCAGTCGGCCCTTTAGAAACTAAAGTTTTTCAACAGGATAGAGTGCAGTTTACTTACAAATGGAAGACCGCGGTGAGCCATGGAATTTGGCAAAATTTTCTGCAGAAAACTGTGGGCGCTAGTAATAACGTAGCTTGACTGACAATCTCTGCACGGTGGTGGTCTGACGGTGCAACGGTTCAAACGTTGGACTCAGGATCAAGAGGTTGCAGTTTCAACTCAACTGCTGGGTCACTACCAAGTGGTTACCACTTGGATGAGTGACTGTCTGCAGACAGGTAAACCATCTCGGTATATAACCAACACCAAGGTCAACTCAGCCTTCCATCCCTCTGGGCCAAGTAAATCAAGTAGTGGCCTGTCTAGCTGGGATTGAAGCAAGGCATCTTCACCTGTGTCAAGCAGCAAACAAAACTGTGTGATACCATATGGCAGGTGGTGCTCTGTAGCTCAGAAATGGATTTCCTATAAAGAGCTATATCATTTAACCATTCAAGAAAAAGTCTAACACATTCACCATCTTTGTCAGACTAGTTTATATAAACATTTACATATGACTTTCATGACACAGCACTCTAGCTGACCTTCAAAAATAACTGTGCACCCTGTGAGTGAACCTACCTTCAGTAACAACTGTGCACCCTGTGGAATGCCAAGAAGCTCGAGTGTAGCGTCGTCATCGCACAGTTCCTGTCTCTCGTAGAACAGATGCTGATCGGTCTTAAGCACTTCATACTCACGAGCAATCTAAACATCCGGCTCAGTCTTCTATCGTAACTGGTTACTAATATACAAATAGTCACTAGCATCAAGGTCATCATCATTTGAAATTTTGGACTCATTTCGTAAAATGCCACCAGAGATCAAAGATCGAGCGCAACATTATACGACACACCGGTCAGAATTTGTTTTGTTATACCTCAAAACCGAACAATTCTGCAAGTCAACACGTAAACAATTACAAAAAAGCTGCGACGACTTCAGTGTAGCCCGGTCAACAGTGCAAGGGCAACAGTGCGGAGGCAACAGTTTGTGTGCGAAAACGTCATGTGATGCGATTTAGACCAATCGTGTGCAGTTATTTTGCGTTGAGGTATAACAATAACAAATTCACCATAACTAGATCCGCCATAGTTTGTGGCCGGCAATGACACAGCCAAAGTCCACCAAGGCCAAAGATGCAATTTATCTCCCTTTATACTATCACAAACACTACTCCTATGCTTAGCCTTCACACTGTTCGAACTAGTGCCCCTTCGAACCAGTAAACTGTCCCTTTGTTATATGACTTACACCTCAGCAGCCACATCTACGCCAAAAAAACTTGCAGCAAATGTTCCATCATAAAAATAGCCAAAAGATTTTCCAGCTGCTCAAAAGATTAGTAGGAAAAGGTAAAGGTAAAGGTTGTCCATTTGTATAGCGCATCGTCGTGTACGACGTATACCTCTAATGCGCTTTTCGTCACTAACCAGAGCCGTCGATCGCACAGCCGCCGCGTACAGCCTGCAAACACAGGCTGGCGCACCGGCCGGCCAGGCGGGCCAGACAGCCCCAATCAGCTGTACAAAGGTCCCCACCTTCCGTAACCCATATAATTGGTTACTACTCATTTAACCAACCCCGGAGGGATGGCAGGCTGAGTTGGCCTTGTTGGTTGACTGATAGTGGACGCCGTACCCACAAAGTGGTCACACGGCCATCCATCAGTCTAGTGCAGGATAAGGAAAGTCCGCCAGCCAGGACCGACGTTCTAACCACTATGCTACGCCAGCAACTAGGAAAGCTGGTGTAATTAAATACCTATACAAAGTAACAGCAGTCATCAAAAATTTCATATTTCTCAAACCTGTTCACACATAATCCAGCCTCTCTAGCTTGCCTGCAAATGCATTTTCCAGGTCCAGTGCACAAAAACAGTGACAGCAGGTTCTTTAACCGAGACTCCACTGAGAAAGCTTACAGCACTCCCTTGACTAACCGGCTAGATTTAGGGAAAAGACCCCAAGAAAAGAAAGAAAGAAAAGGAAAAGACGAGGAAAAAAAGCAAAGTGCCGAAATTTAGTCTAAAGGCTGAGAGTGATATACACCTCTGCCCTGCATCTGAAAAAGTCTATCTTTATGACTGCATCTTTAACTGCACTCAGCTGCAAATTTGGAACAATATGATAGATTGTCGTTCCTGTTTCTACTCTACTTGTGTCACGACAAGTACAATCTCCATAACGGCGCATCAACTTTCTACGTTAATGGTAAATGTATCATTAAGCCTGCAAGTTCAATAAACTTCAAACTGCAGTCAGAAAAGAATGAAGTCTTCTATCAACCTTCATTTTGAGTTCATGTAGAGTGTTCGAAGATGACACAGTGAAGCGTTTGGATGTATTCTTTGCCTGCTTGACACGGCTGCTACGGCGCATCGGCTGCAGTTCACTCCCGGCTGCAGCAGCTGGACCGAGCTTCCTCGCCTTGCTCTCCGCATCCTCAGCTCCACCAATCAGCTTCCGCTTACTCGCAGCCACTCCATTCTAAATCATTCACACACGACGTTCATTTTGAGCGGATTGTTAGTGTAATGGTTACGACGTCAGACTTGTGATCACAAGCCCATTGGTTCAAATCACTATCAGTCGGTCATCATTCAACAGTTATGGTTATAGGGTTAAATGGCATAGTTTTTGATGGGAGAGCCATCTCTGAGCTGCGCCACTGAAGTCTTTCTTTTAGCACATACATAGCTTTACAAGTCAGATTGTTATTATTATTTTTAATTATTATTATTATTATTATTATTATTATTATTACTGCTTGGATGCATGACTGTCTGTGGACAGGTAAATCATCTCAATATATAATCAGGACCATGGTCAACTCAACCTTTCATCCCTCCAGGGTGAGTAAATCGAGTACCAGCCAGGCAGGACACTTTTACCTTCGTTGGGTGGCAGGTAACACTGTGTGATCCCATATGGCAGGTGACACTCGACAGCTCAGAGATGGGTCTGCCATCAAAAACTATACCATTTAACCCTATAACCATAACTGCTGAATGATAACCAAATGAAAACTAGGCCCATACTGTGGTCAACTATTCCAAGCTAGTTTCGCAATACGGTATAAGAAGTAACCTGAAAAGTCCAAAGATGTGTAGCACAAAAACTAGGCAAAATATTATAAACGTGACCTGAACAAATTTAGACAATATGCCCTAGTTTAGAATTCCGAAGTCACCTACCAAGTCACGTAGCAGCAGTCTGAAACTAATCCAAGTGATCAAATATAGTAAAGTATGCTTAGATGTTGCAGCCATAGCTTTGCAAACACACACAAAATTGCTGACTAGTTACAAATGCTTGGCAATAAATGGAACATCCAGCTATTTTTCCCACATTAACATACAATCTACTGCTATTCACTTGTACAGACCCCTTGTCCTCCAATAGATGGCATTCTGAGATTAGTTACCCTGCAGAGAATATAAAAGATTATTAGAACTGCCATTACTGTTACATATGCATGCTTATAACGGAAAGTTCTTACAATTTTAGCCTTAGGATCGACACTTCGTGTTTTTGTGTGTTCCATATCAGTTTTTTCGTAAGGATTAAATTTTGCATTTCATTATTATGTGTTTATAATTGCATTGCCTGGAGAGGCCATCTCCAAAATGACCTATTACATGTTGAGTTAAACACCAAACCTCTACTCGCTCACTTGTAGGCAATGTTTGTGTAAGTGTTTTTACGCAAGTGTTTATTACCTGATCATCAGTGACAAAGATGTAGTCATCAGGCACCACAGTTTTATCAACAGCAGTAGTAGATGTAGATTGTCCAGTGGCCGCCAGGTTAGTCGTAAAGTCCACGCTGTGCGCTATGGTCCTGTCCACTTCCAACACCTTCGTCACAAATATTATTGCATTCTCGTAGGTCACTTGTGCGCGATACTCGGCCGCCTGCTGTTCCGCATAGCACTCTGTGCACCGCTCTGCAGTGAAACGACACAGACCGTAATAACACACCGTGGGCCATAAGACATGTGCCACTTTACTTATGTCGATATCTTTGCCAATTATTCACCGATTTTCAAAATTCTTTCACTGGCACACTCTGCAGACAATTTGCATTAATATGATTACTGTACATCCCACCACACTGTAAATGCGTTTCTACATTACCTTGTGAAATATAAATGTAAGAAAAAACTAACAATAATAACAAAAATTCAGATAAAAGAAAAAACGCTTCAATCTATGATTCATATGTCACTGGACTGTGTTATACCCACACAGTCTAGTGTCATACAGACCATTCACTGCAATGTTGGTCTGACGTGTTTTTTTTTGATTTTACCAAAATGTTTGTTATTATCGTTATACACTGTGTTTCATAAAAAACCGGACCCTGAAACTTCTTGTTATAACTTAAGAAAACGGCTTTAATATCGAAAAACGTTGGTACAAGCAATCTACACATACGACCAAAGTTATAGCAAATGTTCAAAATGTTGTCCTTTGGCCTTGACACAGGCTTTGAGTTGTTTCCTCCACTGGTCAATGGCCTCGTCCACAATCGTCTCTTCCAAGTCAACCCAGACCTTAACAAGTCGCTGCTTCAGTTGCCATGGAAACCATGTAGCTGGTACTCGACCCATACCAAACTTTTCAAGCACAATGAATCCGCAATTGAATGGCAGTGCACTGTGTGAAAAATCATTTAGGTGAACTTATTTTGATAAATTTATGCCGAACTGCCTTAGGAGTACGGTTTTTATGAAACACAGTGTATATACATGCATATTTCATTGATACTTCACAAAGTAGTGTAGAGACGCATCTATGGTGTGGTGAAATCTATAATAATCACATTATCGCAAATTGTCTGCAGAATGTGCCAATGAAAGAATTTTGAAAATTGGTCAATAATTGGCAAAGGTATCGACATAAGTAAAGTGGCACATTTTTTTGGCCCACCCTGTATATTTACAAAAGCAACTTAACTTAACATAATATGGATATTTTCATTAAATTCATGAAGCTTCAGTCCAAATTTGGGATACTCATAGTGATGTATACATAAATGCATCAGCAAAAAAGTAAAAAATAAGCGTCACTTAAGCACGACATGCAAAACAGAAGCCGGTTGAATACAATCTAGAAGAGACTGCAACATGCAACAAGTGATGAAATAGCTGTGACATTATGGATGATAAAAAAACTTCAAACTGCGCTTTCCTAATCAGAGGATACTTCAGGTTATTTGCACTAAAAACGCTTCCACCACAAACCGTAATTTCTGAAGTAATTAACAGTGCTATGATAATGCTGCTGTAACTGTAACTAAATAAATCACTAAAAAAAAATGTGAAAAAATGTTTTATATTTAATAATATTTATTACTATATATTTTTTTCAGCAACTGCAAATCGTGGTCAACTACAGGTTCTGAAGATCAAGACGTCAACTTACAAAGGACGTGCTTTTGGACATGTCGGCCCATCTACTTGGAGCGCTCTTCCAGACAATCTTAAATGCAGCTCACTGACTCTACTTTCAGCTGGCATCTCAAACATTTCCAACACTGCTCATTCTAATAGCTCACAGAGTGTGTTCGGGTCAATTAAAGTAAACATGCTACAAAGGTTACTTACTGACAGAAATTTCACAAAGCACAGTAACTGTGGAACATGTGAAACAATAATGAATGCTACCAACATACCTGGGATCAAAGTGACATTATCGTGGCCGTCAACATCTCTAGTGAGTTCTCGTCGCAGCTCGACATCGACACTGAACAACTGCAGCATAGTCAGCCATTCGTCCTCTCTCACGTACACCAGTTTGCAACTGAAATGCATTCCAATACAAAAAGTATTATTAGACTGTGACCAATCTAGTGTACTCCACCCGTGCACGATTTTCTCCTGTATTCTTCTAAGTGTGAAGGCTCTTCCAGGAACAGAGGTCGGTCGTCGGTCAGTCGTTAATCGGTCGGTCAGTCCTCAATATTACACTTATCTCATACACTACTCTTCGCTACATTAGGAACGTAGTGTGAGAGGAGCAAAAAAATGATAGAAAAGTGTGTCGAACACAAGCTATTTCTATTTTCAAAACCTAGCCAGAGCCGAATTCCATAATGCTTACGCACTGAAATTTAGACAAAGCCAGATTCTGAAGAAATTACTCTCTTGCATAATGAAAAGTTTTTGACAAAAATAATTTACTTTTACTGCAGCTGTGCTAAAATTGCATACATCTATCCACATTCGAGAATCCAGCCAAAAATTATGCCAGAACTTCTAAATTCCGTAGGAGAGAAGCCAACCAACCAAAGGCAAACCATCTCTGTTCAAGCAGATATACTGAACGTTGCCAGTGCTCATGCACTGGTTAATCTTTGGCTTCCATCTCCTGTAAAAATCTAAGTAAATAAGCAAATAATTTATACGGTGCCAAAGTCTGCAACTCTACACAGACTAAACCAGTGCACATCTAGTTTAAGCACATACCAGCTATTGAAACAGAACTAACCTAGCAGCATTCTGAGCGCTGTTGTCCCAGAATGCACTGGCAGTCGACGGCAGTTCTGCGCACAGTTTGCTGTGACAGCACAGCAGTCGGCCGTTGTTCACTTCTTCAACTACACCCATCCTAGCTGGATCTCTAATATACACCAGTACCAACCACGATTAAAAAATGTAAAGTCTTTCCCAAGCCATGAAGCTTGCAGAACAATGCTGATCTCCGTTTTCTTCGCCCTCAACCAGACACCAGTTTACACTGCGAGACCATGGATACAGGGCTAAAGCATCGCGTGGTGTGCTTGTTTATATCCCAGCTTTAGCTAGTACTCGTTGCACCCATCCACGGAGGGATGGCCAGGCTGAGTTGACCTGGGTGGCTGGTTACATACCAAGACGGTTTACCCGCCTGCCAACGGTCACCCACCCTCCAAGCACCAACTGGGCTCAGCTTGATGTCTTGTTCGAACATGTGAAAGACCAACTATCCCCACAGACACGTAAATTCAATCACTTTGCACATCTTGTGGCTGCAACTGTAAAATTTCAAATATTTGACACCAACGAACCAGATTTTTTCACCACTGAAGCACGTTAGCAACTGGCAGCACCAATTGGGATTAGCCTGTTTGTACCTGTGACACATTATAATATCAGCATTACATCACGACTAGCAAAGAATATTTAATCAACTGCCATGTTTTGTTAAAACATTTAGAATTAGTATTTATTCAGCTACAACTGGTAAAAATTTCATGCAAATTGCTCATCATTTGAGTGAATTATGAAAAAAACAAAAAGGGGTCCTTTTTTATGAAACACCGTGTACACTTGTTAACGGCAACGTTTAAGGACTTGCACATCGAAAACAGCAAAAATTACAAAAGATGATATTATTCAGCAGCACACTGACACACAGTCAGTGTGATGTGCAAGTCCTTAAATGTTGCCGTTAACAAGTGTATAAACTGATGTTTTGTACATTTATCTTTATCTGATATAAATAGCATGCTCATTGCTCACAGCTCAAAGCTGAATAAAATGCAACAAAGGGGAGCATGACACAAATACTAAAAAAGCATATATGGCTCCGGCAGATAAACTTTGGATAACTGCTGCAGCAAAACTCACTGTCCTTCTTGTCACCTAACCAACCACGCAGCTCAACTCAGCCTTCCATCCCCAAGGGTTAAGTAAATCTAGTACCAGCCTGCCTGGCTAGGGTTAAGGGAGGCTGCATTCACCTGTTGAATGTGTGATCTGATCGTATATGGTACGCGATGTTGTTGCTGTGTAGCTTAAAGGCGAGTTTCCGATGAAAAGCTATACACAGTTTTATTACACACCCTTTAACCTTTTTGCATCACTATCAGTATGGAGAATGGTTCATTAGTCCGAAGAAACACTAGTTCAAACAGCACTAAGATTAGAGATAGGGGTTAAGATTAGGGTTAATGATAGGGCGGGAATAAAGGAAAAACAGCACCTTTGGCTATGGCAGTGGCCCCCGGATATGGCGGAGATAAACCTGAACAAATTTGGACTAGTGTCCCTTCAGACCATTGACCAATCACAGCCAACTTGTACATACTTGACAAAAGACTTCCAATCATTGACAAAGTCGGCAGACACGAGGTAAACACAGCTACAGCTGTCAGACGGTCGGCTCCTGCCGTAGTACAGATCACTCAGCTGACTACGATGACTGGTTGCCAACTTCTTACGAGCTTCGACCTGATTCCTCTCAACAATGTTGGAAGACTGCAACAATGCAAGCACGTATCAAAACTATAGGATAACAGGATAGGTCGAAAATGATTTTGATTTCATATACTAGCCTGCTATTAACAGCAACCAGCAATAATTTTATGTCTTCTCGTAGATATATTCAATGCAAATCTTTGTATAATTTCAGAGCTGTAGCTATTACACAGCATTTACAACACTCATTTATATAAATCATGTTAAAATTACACGATGGACCAACAGACCTAAATGTTAACATCAAGCGAGGTTGCTGTACATGTCCAGTGGATGACATCACTATGTCTGTTCCTATAAATCAAGTAAGTAACGAACGATTGTGATATTTTGCACACAAGGATTGCATTAAATTCATCTATATGCTGATAATAGTAAAATAATTATTTGATAGCTTCAATCTAGCTAATCTGCCATTCAAAATCTTTAGGAGGTATTGTTTCACCCTACAGCATAGGCTAAGTTTTAAGTTCCACTATGGGGCAGGGCAGTCAGTGCTGCCCTGTAGGCTTATGCCGTCACTTGGGCCTATCAGCCATCCCCAGAAAGTTCCCCGCAAGTATGCTGGGTACTGAAAGTCACAGCAGAAATAGCAAAGAGCACAACAAACCCCGCTCTCCCCCAGTCACACGACTACATCTCTATACTGTGAGAGTGGGGCTCCCCAAAGAATTTGCCCCTGTCCTCTAATAGACAGCATTATGAGATTGATGACTGTCTGGAGGATAACAGGAAAGATTATTAGAACTGCCATTATCGTTACATATGCACAATTAAAATTGGCAGTTCTTACAATTTTAGGTTTAGGTCATTTTTTATGTTTTGTGTTTCATAAAGGTTAAACTTTTCGTAAAAGTTAAACTTTTTGTTCTGTTATTATGTGCATGTGCAATTTTGCCTGCAAAGGCCGTCCCCGAAATGACCTATACTCTGTCGGGCGGGACGTTAAACCCTACTCAGTCACTCACTCACCAAAAGATTTCGCAGTCCCCACAGGAAACCACCCGACAAGTGGCCCAACCCATCAGCAGACCAGCCACATGAGCAGTGCAGCCACAAATGTTGCAAAAGAGCTGGTTATTATTCATGAAAAGACGGTTGTTTATAAACATAATCATGCACATATAAAACACATAGTACAACTGCAACACAAAAGCATATCGTCGGCCATCAAATAAAATACATATCTTGTGATAAAAATCGGCCTTAAAACTTGAATAGATATCCTTAGACGATCAAAAATGATACATGGCGAGACAGGAAAATCAACTGCCTAAACGCAACGGGTGTGGTCATTTGACATTGAATCCTATTATATGTTACATATTATATGTTATATGACTTATTATATGTTATATGACTTGCTAATGCAAAATACCTGCACGTGACTGGTCCAAATCATGTCACAATGTTATTCACCAATATGCAATGTTGCCTGTGCGAGCAACATTAAAGTTCAATGCTGCCCAACATTGAGCGGCCAACATTGTAGTCGTCACAGCTTTTTTGTTCAAACGATTTTTGTTAAAATTTTTTTTATTTTGGTTTAGAAGTATAACTAAGAAAATAGTGACTGGCATCACTGATCATCACTGAAAATTATTTGCCCTCGGTTCATAGAAATGTTTCCCATAAAACGTTTCTATAAATCTCTGGCAAAAAATTATCAGTGATGACCTCAACGCTAGTCACTATTTGTATACTGTGACATAGCAAATGATTTATAAATATGCCGACCTCGCAGTGTGGGCAGACTTGCTGAGTGGCAGGGATCTCAATGAATTCACCGCCTGCAAGCTGCGCTGTGAGCCGGCGCCAATTACTGGCAGATATCAATGAACAGCGAGACAACACGTCCGTTCGCAGACCGCCTACCATACAGCCAGTTACAACTGGAACATTGATGCATTAGACGATGTAATAAAGGTTGAAAATTCTGTGTATAGCTCTTTATAGCAAACCCATCGCAGAGCTATGAAGCATCATTTATTATATGGAATCACCCAGAGTTAGCTGACATCCAACGCAGACAAAAAAAACATAAGCAGACCGGGTGCTACTCAATTTACCTACTCTAGAGGGTTGGAAGGCTGAGTTGACCTTGGTGTTGTTTATACCTAGATGATTTATCTGTCCACAGACAGTCACACCTCTAAGTAATAATCACTTGATAGCGATCCGACCGGAAGTCGAATCCACGACCTACAGATTGTACCATTACGCCACCGCCACCATGTAATGGCCACACTAAGAATGTAAAAATTTGCTCGTAGCAATGTCAAGCCTGCAGGTGGCAAGGAAAAAACTGTCATTTCCGACACACTGCACTGGCAGAACATATGTGAAAACTAGCCTGGGCCAAGTCAAGTTCTACGATCTAGAACATTTTTTGTCAGTGGGGCAAAGTACACACAGTTACGCAACATTCTAATGACGTGTCTCTGGTTCAAAGCGTCATTTTCCAATTGTTGATATCTCATTATGTTCTGCAGATAAACGCGATCAAAATCTAAACCACTTCCCCCAAATTTCAGGGGAAAACCTCAAATTTTGGGACCTAGTTTTTAAAACTAGACTCATTTCTGATCACGAGGCAGTTTCGTGACGATCAGCTAAGAAACCTTAAAAAAAGAAAACAATTAAAAAATATAAAAACATAATAAATGTGGCTCTCATAGCAGATAAGTTTTATCACCACTGAAATTCTCTCACAGTATGCAATCTTAAACTGATAAAATGCAAACTTCTACAGTTCAATAATAATCCTTATTATAAACACAGATAACTGAGTACGCTGAAGATTACGAACCACTCAATGCAAAATATTTCAAACAATTCAGTGTCCCAAGAAGCAAATACATGATGGGCCAATAAAAAATGTGGCACTTTTCTTTTGTCCATATCTTTACCAATTATTTTCAAAATTCTTTTACTGGCACAATATGCAGACAATTTGCATTAATATAATTATCATACATCCCACCACACTGTAAATGCGTCTCTACACTACCTTGTGAAATATAAATGTAAAAAAACTAATAATAATAACGAGAATTTAGAAAAATGAAAAAAACACCACACCAATATTGTGGTGAATGATTCATATGATGCTGGACTGTGTTAGACCCACAAAGTCTAGTGTCATATAAATCATTCACCGCAATGTTGGTCTGAAGTTTTTTTCTTTCAATATTACCAAAATATTTGTTTGTTATTATTGTTATATATGCATATTTCATTTTTATTTCACAAGGTAGTGTAGAGACAAATTTGCAGTGTGATGGAATGTATAATAATCAAGATATTGCAAATTGTCTGCAGAGTGTGCCAGTGAAAGAATTTTCGAAAATAATTGGCAAAGATATGGACAGAAGAAAAGTGCCAAGTTTTTATTGGCCCACGGTGTATATTCGGGAAACACTGGTATAACAAAGACAAAACTTCACCGATATCTCACCATGTTCAGAACAGACGATGTCGCCATTGAACAAGACAGAATTAGAATCCTCCTCGTCGACTGAGAGACAAGCATTCCTATCAGATAGATGCAAGTCAGATTCGGCAGACAGCACTTTGCTGTTTTCAGCATTGGAGATTATCTCCTGTTTGCCATCGTCACTTGCAGTGTCCACCAACACACCGTTGCCATTACCATTACCATTGGCCAATGCTGTACAAAAACACACTGCCCGCTGTCAGTCAGCGATGGCCAAAAGACAACTAACTAGAAATTTGGGGGAAAGCCCAACATGAAGCCACAGGGCGCCATAAATCCCATTATCGTTCTTGGTCCAGACGGTTGATTGGCTAAGCCGTCGATCATGAATGTGGTAGAATATGCATCCTCAAAACGCCGCAACGAATCTCGCTGAAATTTGGGCTCAAGCGTCATCCTTCCCCGAATTTTGATCTTGATCCGCTGTCCGGTTTAAATTTTTGGAGAAGTAAAAAAATAAAGAAAAATAACAAATAATTAAAGTAGAAAAAAACAACACCAAAACATAAGGCCATCCATTGCTGCTTCTATGGGTGGCCTAAAAAGTTGTTGACTGATAGTTGAATTAATTTATTTGAGTTAGATCAATACTTTAATTCAAATAAAATAACAGTGTGCACTGTGAGTATTGTTAGCTATCTCAATAAAGACTATCATCTATATCATCATCGATTTAGTTAGAACAGTATCTTAACTATTAACCTATAGTTAGCCGATAAAAACCAGTGTTTTTCAACCTTTTTGCTGCAGCTGAACCCTACATAAGTGTGACGATCGCTCACGGAACCCCGTGCAATGATTCGAGAATCCAGCAGCGTATAGCCGAAGTGGAAGTTTCAGGGTAAGCCTATATAAGGACCAATGTCCCCAGCAGAGTCAAGGCAAAGAACCTGTGGGGCCTGAAAGCAAAGCACCCAAAAGCCAACGATAAATCAGCAGGCAAAATACTTGTTGAATTTGATCGCATAAGATAATATTATATGGCAATTTTATTTCACTCGTAGACAGCAATACGTTATGGTATTTAAGCAAAAACACTCGACGAAGACTCGAAGAGGTCGCCAACGGACCAAAAATTATCATCGGATCTTTTTACGTTTTACGCTCACGCACAGCTCAGAGGTCTAGACCCCCAGCCACTCCAGCTAGTTACACCAATGCACGAGGCTTTTTGTATTTTTCAAGCAGAATGTTTCAAGAAATGAAAGTTATTCAATAAAATGAATAGATGGACAAACGATTTCTTAACACTGACACTAATACATTAAGTGCCCACTGTTCAATGCAAATATTTTAACACTGTTAAAAAAGAACCAAAATATTCCACACTGTGTGCAAAAGTAGATGGCTAGAAGCGCTAATTTGGAACTAAGCATTCGGTGCATATTACTTTTACGGCTTAGTCTGTCGTAATTTCGTATGCCAGGTTATTTTAATTTTTTTTCACTGACCAGCCACGGAACCCTTGGCAGATGCTTGTGAAACCCTTGGGTTCTGCGGAACCCCAATTGAAAATCACTGCACTAAACAGTTCAATTTTTGAAAAGAAAATAGTTAAATTACTCCAAGATAATATTGGACTGACGGCAAGAATGAACTAAGGGTATCAACTGTCACAAAGTTGAATAGAAAAAGCTCAGCGAAAGTCCGAGTCAAAAACTAAAGTTACCCAATGGCAGATAACCCCAAAAAAATGCACACCTTCTTGACTGGCATCTCGAGCTACGGCGATTCCATGTCGACGAGCCGATCGCTCAAACAACTGCTTAGCAATAGCACTCCACCGACGCAGAGCCATTTTCGTTACCCAGAAGCAACTGTTGAGGCTGTACACAGTTCATATATTCTCACATTTCACCAGTAAGTAACAAAATGCATTCAAAAAATCAATTTTTACAAATACGAAGCATGACAGTTTTACCAAGGAGGCATCTAGTAAACTGCTGGCTTAACCTGGTCAATCACAAGTTTTTTTTTCTCACACCATAAGTTTTTTTTTTAAATTAAATGATCATAATAAATCCCCACCGCGGTCAGCTACCTTGCCATGGTGGTGAGGCTTTGCACCGATGACCCGAAAGATTTCTAAAATATGGAGGTGAGGAGCCATCTAAGAGCTGACCAAACTCGTGAGAGCAGATTGCTACACGTTACCAGTGCTTTTGTGCTGGTTTCAGCTTCACAGCTGACTACGGCTTTATAGCCGCTACCTGTAACCTTGTGGTTACATTCGGAGATGCGCATTGGGCCGAGCTGATACGGCCTCAGCGCTGGACAAGTGTAAGAGCCTGTCCATCCCTGAGGTAAGGATCATAATAAATGTGGCTCAGATAGCAGATTTTACCATATATGAAAAATTTTTCTAACACACATGAAATGACAACCTGACCAATAACCACAATGAAAGACACATGCCTATTTTTATCTGTGATGATCGCATTTACAGACATGTAAATTATGGATATGTTATCTATAATGTACGCATTCATCTGGTGATTTTAACAACATTGGTTGGGCAACTAATCAAAATTATACAACAATAAGTAAAGGCCTCTGTTAGAGAATGACAATAAGCTGACTAAATCTGAATTAGAAAGTAAATTAAACAATAAATTAGCCACATGTTGGACTCCTTATGTGAGGTCAATTCTCTTCAAAGTTCAAAGTCACAAAACACAAAAACCAGAACAAATGTCAAACATCTTCAAATACTGCACCCTAGTTTAAGAATTAGCAGTCACACAGTGAAAAAATGGAATTTAAAAATTAAAAAAATTGCTAATCAGTCGTCGACTTCTATCAGCTGACAAAAGTGCATTTGAACGGCAAAAAACTGTGCACGGACGAACGCAAAACAAGCTGCACAAAACAATCCGCCTGTGATACAGCACATACCCGGCACAATATGTACAACAGAGATCAAAACTCAGATTTACAGTTGATTCACATGCCTCAAATTTGCAGCATCCTGATGCTAAACTAAAAACTAAACTAACTTGTAACGTGTCCTACAAGAAGGAGAGCAAACCGACCAAACATTTGCATTGGACGGTGCAATGGCCATGTCTGCAACGTCAGCGGAAAGCTCATCAATCTGCGCCTTGTGATAGATGATAAAACAACTGTTCACAACGCAGTCTCGGCATAGGCTCTCGCGCCTACAACACATTACTCTGCATTGCAACTGATAACCAGCTGGCTTCAGTTGGTGGCGTGGCGTAGCGTAATGCATTTCAACTAATCAAAGAAATCAGGCTGGGTTAGTACTTGGATGGGTGACTGCCTGTGAGCAGGTAAATCATCTCGGTATGTAACCAGCCACCTAAGTCAACTCAGCCTTCCATCCCTCCGGGGTAGTTAAATCAAGTACCAGTCTGTCTGGCTTGAGTTAAGGTGAGGCACATTCACCTGCATCGAGTGACAGCTAACACTGCATGATCCCATATGGTAGGTGATGCTCAGCAGCTGTGAGATTGGTTACCAATGAAAAGCTATGCTGTTTAAACCTTTAAAACAATGTACAATTAGAACTATGTTGGCCAAATGTTCAGTTTGTGCTCACGTCGACCAGACTTTTTTGACATTTTAAGCTGAAAATTGGCATTACAGTGACATCATTTTCCTCCACCTTTTTGTTTAAGAGTTAGACGACTGTATAAGACCAAGCAAACACACAGTGCGGCGTCTTATGATGACAGGACAATATAACCATAACAATAATGATGCTTAACGCGTTATACTCAAAAAACGAGAATTTACATAATGTAAAATAAAAAAAATTCACTAAATGCCCGACGAACACAATTTAGCATAATAACACACACACATGTTACGTTTTTGCTTCTGTGGCTTAGATTACACTTGCTCAATAATGCATACAGTTTGATAAAATTTATATTAAAGCGAGATGAACAACAAATGGCTATTGTCTAGGAATGGAACTAAAACATAAAAGCGCAGCAGCAAACAAAAACATAACATGTGACTATCCTGTAGCTGGTCAGTGATGCGAGGTGGAAGCCAGAGGATGGCGGACGGAAGATGGAAAACGACGACGGACGAAAGGCGGTAGTCGGGCGGCTGCCGTTGAACCCGCTTGCCACGTGCTGGAAGACGAAAGTCGGATAGCGAATGATGATAGTCGGACGGCTGATGCGGAACCACCTGCCATGTGCTGCATCGACGTGGTCACGCGCCACTGACTCGCAGATGTGTGTCGTGTAGTCGTACAAAAAAGCGTTCCTTCAGAAATCGTTCGTAACCGTAGGTTCGTTCGTACAATGTACAACATAGTTCGTTGTTTCACGTACGTCTTGTGTCAAACTTTGACTACCCGCTAACGTATACACAGAGCACGACGTGTTAACTGTTCGAGTGCTCAGGCAGGTAATAACGTTTAGCTGTCGTCTCTTCGCCAAGAAGAGTTCTTGCACATGCGCAGTAACATCGATCAGCACGTGCTGTTCAGGTCACATCTGCAGAGTGCAACTGGGCCGCCAGACGACTGTCACAGCAGGCATGAAAAGCGGACCATCGTATAGACCAGATGCCGCCATCGACTGTTTACGGTTGACAAAATGCAAGTGCGCACGCGTAACTAAAAGAAACAGGAACGGTCCTAACACACAAGAAATAAACTAAAAAACTACATGGTCCTACTTAGAACATGAAAAATGCCGCAAGTTCTCCTAAAATTCAAATAGTCAACTTACAGTGGAAGTCGAACGCCACCACAGAACGTGCTGTACAGCTTATCTGCCTGCAAAACAGTTGCAACATTTTCCTGAAAGTATCAGAACCGGACAACTACAGAACCAGCTACTACAAGAAACGTAGCTATCACTAGAGTGGGGCTGACCGTACTGGTTGTCACTGATCTTGAAGGCCATCCAAAGTTGAAAACTTTTATTTCATCCGAAAAAGCGCACACATGCCACTTGGAGTAAATGGCTAAAATTTTGCATCCCCGAGTTTAACACCCATAGCTGATTATTTGCGTAAAAAGTCTTCTTCTGCACCCTATCCGTTAACCACAGTACATCTGTAACAGATAACAACCATGACAAAAAAACGGCCTTCAAAGTCGCATCACTTTTACGCGCAGCAGCAGCTACTGCTGTAGCATGTCTAGCCATCACAATTCAGTCAGTCCGTCCGTCTGTCTGTCTGTCACACGGGTGGATCTGTCAAAAACGAAAACGGTGCAAGCTAGGATTACCAAATTTTCACCGTTGGCTGCCCGGAAGACTCTAGTTTCAGGAACCATAAAGCTTTTCCATAAATTCGAAGGGGGTCACCCTGAACAAAAGCACTAAATGAGAAGGGGGTAGGCAAAATTTGCGAGATCCAAGCGATACAATGTTAGCAGAGCGATAGGTGGCGACCTCTAATGAGTACAAGTAAAACACTATAGATACTATAGCCACGGGTCGTCTGGCGCCTGGCGGCCTCTGGCGACTGAGTTAGACTTTGGTTTACTGGCCTTTCAAACATGCACCGCGGCTATTGCGCGTTCACGTTTGCATTAGCAGATCACTTGTATGTAGCTGTTATAAAGCACTAATTGGCTAAATCAAATGCAAATTTGTTAATATTCATTAATCTTCTGGTTGGTAATACATCTTAATAACCTAAAAATCAGGTTAAAAGTACTCACTCTTTTCACGGCTTCAGACATTTTTGGAAATGTGACATCACTTGCAGGAGGGTTGCTAACTAGCTTTATTTCCCTGAGGTCAAATGCAGCTTAATTTACATATTTGTATTCAGTCGAATAACATAATAAATTATTCGTATTCGGCCGAATAGTAAAATCAACTATTCGGTACAGACCAAGATGAAATGGCAAAGATGACAAGAAAAACGGACGATGGAAGACTGCTAAAGTAGAGATGCGGCAAACTTACGACATCACTGCTGACGAGTTTAGCTTCAGAAACACGCAACGGATCCAACCTAAACAAGAATCATCATGCAACATAAGTTCTTTGTGTTGCATAAAGATTAGCTACCTAAAAAACATAAATAAACTCAAGTTCACCCACCTGCTGATGGTCACCCATCCAAACACTAATACTGATATTGCCACTTAAAGCTTGAAACATTCCACTCCATAGTGCATTATGAGCTTATGACTCTTCAAGATCATCGATTTATATGTAATTTGAAAACCAGTATGTGACTTTCTATTAGTGATCAATAGCAACCTAGGCCCTATCGCACCGTTTAGCAACAGTACATCAGTGACGGACGACAAACAGACGGACGGACGAACAGACGGACGACAATCATGACAAAGAGCCAACTTTAAGCTTAGCGGTCGGCCAGCATTCAATGGCCCATCCCTGAAAACCCCCCTATAGATGCAAAAATCTAAATCTAAATAGTAAATAGTCTAAATAAATACGTTTAAAAAATAAAAATTATATGTGTTTTTTAAACTTTTTTTTCATTTTTCTAACTTTCTATATTCTACAGGCGGGTCCCATGAACGTCTCGGGCCTGGGGTAATTTACCTCCTACTTTCCATCTCGACGGAACTGGGAGCATTAATTTACGCATTAATTAATGCATTAAAAAAAATTAACGCCTTGACAGCTCTAGTAATAGCCCATATCCACAGTGTAAGCTGGTGTCTAGCTAATAGCTAAGGATACAAAGATAGCACTGCCCTATGAAACTGATGACTTGGAAAGGACTTTACTTGATGTACCTTAATGAAACTAAATTTGAGTCTAGGCTAAAGCTATAGCTATAGCACGTATTAGCTATGGTAATTCTGTCTGTCCGTCCGTCTGTCTGTCTGTCCTGGCGTCAGGACCTAGTACCGTTCTAAGACCAGGTAAGATAGAGACATTGGGTTTTCACCCCATCTAAAAAGACATTATTCTACCGCTATTGCAATCGCACAGCAGCGTAAAATAAATAACTCGTCATGCTTTCACTGATGTAAATAAAACGTCAAACTTGATCGATTTTGAGCATCTGCAAACCATTTTACCATCCGTAACCTACGCTAGAATTAGTACTTTCTCCTCAGTCACCAGTAGATATTACGACGACAAAATAATAAATGTTAAGACACCCAAATTTTTGCCATATGTGAAACAACTAATTGCTTAAAAAACATTGTTTTGCAGCTAGTGTGAAAATGGGTGCAGATAGGCACAGACATGCTGCTTATCATAACAAGCACTGGCGACAACCTTCTTAGAAATGTCAACATTGACGACCTTGAATGACCTTTAACCCCCAAAATAGGGAGTTTTAGTGAATTTTTTTTGACGATTTTGGGCTGCTACACGCAACTCAAGAGTGAATTGCATCAAAATGGCAGCAGGTATACCAAGACAACCTGCGTATAAAATTTTCAGCACGGAATGTAGATTTTAGCAGTCCAAGTCCGGACCCTCCAGATTCAAGCAGGCCTGCGCACGTGGGTGTCAACGAGAGGTACCCCTGTAAAAAGTGGTTATTTATACTCTGTTGGCTTGTCTAGCGTGT
>Ga0209671_1000282_pt1 | contig 30096 bp, 20 predicted proteins | sample WorMetHERISLAND2_2_FD_187401 | JGI IMG/M metagenome (GOLD analysis project Ga0209671, IMG submission 187401) | Marine gutless worms symbiont microbial communities from Max Planck institute for Marine Microbiology, Germany - Olavius geniculatus... | ecosystem: Host-associated > Annelida >...
ATTTAGTAGAGTTTTCAAACGTATGATTATGTTTTGTCTGGAGAATTGGGGGGAGGGCGGGGGCTGGGCTCCCTTGTCTACACCACTGCAGCGAACAGTCATCCATCCAAGTATCCACATGATGACTTGCCATAACGTGATCAGTTCAACTTCATGCATACATATAGAGCCTACATTCTACAAAAAATAAAATAGAAAACACAGAGAATTAAGTATAATACAGACACACGTTGCAGTATTCATTCAACGTCATCTATCACTAACTATACAGTATACACGGGCGCATATCAAACAGCACGTGGACCAGTTTCAAGATAAGATTCACAAGGCCATATATAATCTGCAAGCAGGCGACAGATACAAAAGACTATATTGAGTTCTGGTCACGCGGTGGCGGATAATGTGTTAAGATTGGCATAGCTCCAAATCCAATGCATTTCTTCTACCGTTTACAAAACTGCGCCAATTCAGCAGAATCTGAAGAAATGGGTCAACAAAAACATTTTCAAAGCCAAGGCAAGTAGTCTTTGAGACCAAAACTAATGCCACTAAAAAGTAAGTAAGCATAGTAAGATGAGTGTTTTACACTACACATCAAAAGCCAGCTTAGTCTTATTAAAGCCGTAATGAACCACGAAAAATGCTCAGACAAACAAAGTTTCAATGTCTAGTGGCGAATGGGACACTTCACACAAATGCAAACAAGAAGCACAGCTGTCGCTAGGTTGGGCCGACTGTATCTCCTATATCCGAAGGCCAGCGTCCGACTTCTGATCGCAGAAAGAAAGTGATTTCCCAGAGTGACTGCAGTCCCATACATGCTATGGTGATGCTGCTATATCAAACGCTACAATCAACGCTAGGATACAATACGGTAATTCGGCGCACGTGGGTAATGGCTGCAGGCAGCAACTTTGCATTCATAATTGCGGCCAAACCGCTGCAAATTAACAGTGTAATAAGTTAATAAATAAATAAGTTAATAAATAAGCTAATATTAACCACATAAGATATTTTCCAGTATGACCTACTGTTAGCCACAACATGCATTACAGACACGACGACGACGACAGTTGGCCAAAATGCATTGCAGTATGACACTGCACAGAGCACATTCTGTGGCATTCATTACAAGTTGAAGGATGTCGTAGTCACATCCTCCTAGAAGCTGGATCACTGTAGAATCTTCATAGTGTCTATTCTGGCTGTTCCAGTCTCGGGAGTCTTGCAACTGTTTGTGGGGACACGATATCTGGAATGATAACATTTTATTGGCGAGGATCTACAGGTAGGAATCAAACATAGACAAGTCACCACAGCGGTGATGCCACTAGCACAAGCGTTACATCACAGCAGATACAGGATCTCAACACAAAACGATCTCTGGAGCTCATCTAATTGGATAGGCCCTGCGCTGCAGATACTTATATCCGTGGCAGACAGACATACACTAGCTAATGCGCTACCTCATTGCAAACGCAGCCTATGGGCCAAATATGCCAGGTTTCCCATAACTAAGCTAACTAAGCTTTCAGTCAGCACCAGCTAATTCTATTCTAGATCTAGCCAGCTTCCTAACACTACAAAATTCCTTCTCCAACAATGTAAGATAGATGTCTCTGGCCAGGCCAATTTATACCCGTCGTCTGAACTACCAACAAGCTCTCCTCCACAAGCACCATACCCTACAGATATGTCACACTGCGGAATGACGAACAGCACTGTAAAAGAGTCAGACTGATAACTTAACAACTAGAAATGATGTGCTCTTCACTACAGAATCTATAGCACAACGGAAATATACACAATGCTAGAATGACTTACTGACATCACCAGCGTGGCAATTAGCCTAGAAGTGCATACTGTACAATGTGGATGCATGTAGGCCTACATGGTGGACGATGGAAGAGTATATTTGACGAGCCTATCTATAAAAATTCTGCTTTCTGCTGACAAAAACAGTGCGAGCGATCTGTGGTGGTTAATATCTGACCTCCCAAGCCAAATCAGGGGGTGGAGGGTACATGACAAACTGCGGGATGGGGGACCCAGGCACTTGCCACACTGGACATCACTCATCAGCAGCAGCAGCAGCAAATGTGCTGTTCTCAGAAGAAGGTCAGTGATATGTAAAGTTCCATCGTACTGTATCCATCATCCGGCTATGTCCGACTAATAATGCAGTAGCGGCTAATCTCTCATCTGATCGGCATGATGCATGTCGTTGGACGTAACTCTACAGTGCAACCACATGCAATGCAACCTTCACTCAGCCAACAAATAAGTAACTAAGTTAGTAAGTAAGTGAAGCGTGAATTTATACAGAGTGTAACGTTAAAATTAAACTCTAATGCACTAGTTACACTAGTATTTAAAGCTGAATAAAATTGTTTAAAAGAACTGTTTAAAGCTGTCAGAATCACATGCCAGATCTCTGAGTTCATTTGGTAGTGAGTTCCAGACCAACAACTACTGCAGCTACAGATTATACTCTGAAAAAGAGTCTGCTGGAGTCAGGGGCATCGTGGTAGAGGAGGGGGCAAGGCAGCAGTTGCCCACCCTAAATTTTGGGCTGCCCTAAAGTCTTTTTCTTGTCTGAAAATTTTCATCCAGAAAAGCAAAATGGAAAATTTTGAGAATCCACATTCCCCTCGGTTGAAAATTTGCAGCGTTTCATCAGAATTCTGTCTTTCCTGACAAAATAATTTCTGCTGTTATGTGCGTGTAACTTAGTCATCTCTATATGATACTGTAAGTTAGTAAGTTTTTTATAGACCTAATTAATAATGACGACGATGATGATGATAATCATACCACTGCACAAGCCCGACAAAAGTCACAGCAGGGACTAGGAAACATTCTCGCTGGGCCAAGGCTACATGAGGTGGCTTGCTTCTAGAACGTGGGCTACTGAATACATTCATTCATTTAAAAAAACTGTCGAAAAACTGTCGCAAAGTAACTGATGACTGACGTAAAGCCCAATTAAGATAATCAGTTCTGCTGTCAGAGATATAGAAAATTTATATTTTTAAGTGAGGGCGACGCCCCCAATTGTCACGGGGCCCAGAAAAACTTAACCCCTTATCTCCCCATCCCTGAGGAGCCTGACACTGAGTGAAAACGTACCAGGGTTGAGAGGCTGAATGGAGCAGTGATCAGTGTATGAATTGCTGTTAGCAGTAGCAGCTATGACGGTCCGGTCATTCATCAAACCAACATCCTGACCCTCCACATCACTGATCATACGCAAAGAAACAAACAACTGGCAGGTAAACCATCTCGGTATGCAGCCAGCCGCCTACGTCAACTCAGCCTTCTATCCCTCCAGGGTAGGTAAATAAAGTACCAGCTTATCTAGCTGGGGTTAAGGCGGGGCACGTTCACTCGTGTCGGGTGGCAGGTAACACTGTGTGATCCAATACGGCAGGTGATGCTCCGTAGCTCTGAGATGGGCTTCCCATTAAGAGCTATATCACCACCTTCAACCTTTAACCTTTAACAACTAATTACACCCACTCACATGACCATATATCTACAAACTGTGGGGCTCACCAAAGAATTTCCCAGTTCCACAGAGAACCACCTGGCACCAGCCACAATGTACCACACCATCCCGCCATGCCCCAAGCCAAATGCGGAAAAAGAGAGCCCACATAGGGTTTCCAAGCCTGACAGGAAAACAGTAGTCTTGCACTGCAGTGCGCTCAGCATGTAGCCTACTGGAAAACTCATCATCGTTGCAAGAGTCTCTCCAATGTCCTGACGGACTCCGAGTCACAACAGAAACAACGCAGCCACCCAGTGCACATGCAGTGTCATACAGGTCACAAAACATAAGTTCCAGCACAGGCAATTTTATATGGTTTCCAGTGCAGATTTAAACATCAAACACGTCACTGTAATGCACAACGGCAGTTAACAACACTGCCTTATGTTAATTAGAATTCCATTAGCTAAATATTTTTCAGGCTTAGCCAGAAAGTTTTTTGGTGGCAACGGCAGTGGCTAGCCGGTAAAAAATTTTGGCAATGGCGGTGGCTTAGTAAGTAAGTAAGTAATTAAGTAAAATGTAAATTTGTATAGCGCATCAAGCCAAAAGCCTCTAATGCGTGCTGCATACATTAGTACTCTGAAAACAAACATGTCTTAAGTAATCATCCAAAAACAGACATAGTGGAAATGGGTCACACAGATGTCTCAGCAGTGAGTCATTAGGGATTTAAATAGACAGCAGACATTAGCATTGTCTGTCTCTTGATAATATAGTATCACGTATAGTTACATGACTGCAGTGCTGGCAGTGTCAGTGAAATCATGGCTATCAGTGAAGATGAGCATATGACAGCTGCTGCAACCACCAGTGCTGCATGACGACATCTTCATAGTGCCGCTGTAGACCAGCAGGTCGTCCACCAGCAACTAGCTCACCATATATAAATACACCGTGTCTCAGAAAAAAAACAGTCAAAATTGTTTTTGTCATAACTTTGTCAAATTTCAACTAACTTTGATATTTTTGGCACAAATATGGCCAAAACGATAAAATTATGTAAGATGTACTCATTTTCCACCTCACCTAATTTCTGTCAATGCACTACCTTGTAAAACATAGATGCTCCAAATTGTTGCATAACGCTAAGTGATTGTCTCAAGTAACCATTGTAATGAATTATTTCAGCACAAAAACACTTAAATGTAAATTATTTAGCAGAATTATAATCATGTATAACCAATCACTTGGTGAATTGTCAACATTTATGCTCAAAGTGTGTTCAGCATACACGGACACGATGGCTTAGATGCAATGCCACTGAGTGATAGCGGAATCAAAGGTTGACTGATCAAACTGCATTCACTCATCGATTAGACTTGTTTTAAGCTCATCAGTCAGCTATTTTATTGTCTGCTGTTTTTACCGTAAAAATATTTAATAGCACAACATTAGTGGCACCCTCTGTCAAATTGACGATGCAAAAGTGAGCAATCTGATACAAATAACAACCGTGTGATGTAACAATCTGCAGCATCTGTGTTTCACGTGGTAGTGCACTGACATAAATTGGGTGAGGTGAAATTAGTACATCTTTTATAATTTTATCGTCTTGGCCATCTTTGTGCCAAAAATTATCAAAGTTGGTGGAAATTTTACGAAGTTATGACGAAAAACAATTTTGACTGTTTTTTTACTGAGACACGGTGTACATACAACAGTGGCTTAGAAATACTGCACAAATTGGCTCTTGCCAGAGCCTCGTGAAATTAGATGCAAATGTACAAAAAAATCACAACAAATGTTAAAATTAACGGCAAATGCCAAAATTCAGCTAGTATCAGTTTCATCCAGTCCCAGTCATCAGGTGCAATGTGTATAAGCCATTGCAAAGCCGGCAAAAGCAAACATACAGTCAAACGCCAGGCAATTACAAAGTTTAACTAAACTTTAGTCCATGTGTAGAGACTATGAAAAATGATTAGAAACAGCTGGGAAATAAATAAACTAATATGATGCTTGGATTTGCTTATTTAACTGCTGTGCTGCATCCAAACAATGTGTTTGGATGATCCAAACTTAGGTCATTGTGAAATCATTAAAATGTTTATTTCCAATGCCCAGGCCTGTTTCCTTTAATTTACTAAACTATCAATACGTAAGGACCTAGGCCTACTGTTAATCACTGCCATGTTTCCACTCAGCAAAATAACAAAATCACTTTACTTTTTGGCTAATTATGTGCTAATGCCAAACTCTAGCTCAGCAAAATGGCTCAGCAAAAGTCCAAGTCAAAATGTGAAGTAACCCATAGGCTCATGTCTGCCATAAGTAACCCTTATCATCAGACAGCGTGTGGTAGGTAGGTGGATACGTACAGCGAGGTGGCGGACTCCGCGTGTTGGTGTCTTGGCATAGTTATAGATTCTCAGCATGGACAACTCAACCGGCTCATCGAACAACACGTACACTCGATTCACCTACGCAGACGGACAAACAGACAGACGAATGGAGCACTAAGCCCAGACTACTGCTGATGGTATTGACAGCAAACTAAAACTCGGACGCAAAATCCATCCGACAAGTTAAAACGTCAAAAAGTGTGTATAACAGCTCTTTATCGAAACCCATCTCCAGAGCTATAGAGCATCACCTGCCACATGGCATCGCACAGTTTTACCTGATACCCGACACAGGTGAATGCACCCCGTCTTAACCCAATTCAAACAGGCCAGTCCCCTTTCAGTCACCTGCCCAGGAGGGATAGAAGATTGAGTTGAACATGACAGTTCACTTGTCTACAGACAATCACTCATCCAATATCAACAGCGACTTGACGGGGAATCAAAGCCACGATACAATGTCTTGATTCTAAGTCTAAAGTACGCCCTACCGTTATGCCACCAAACTACCAATGCTAGCAGCCGTTATGATCTAACAGTGATGACACACTAGACGGTCTTCGAGCGCCAGTTGTCAGTAACGGTCGACTAATACCAGTAACTGGTCAGTGTGTCACAGTTTCCACTAGCAGATTTTTACTGCATTCGCCAGTCACCAGCGCCAGATTAAACATGTTCAATTTTGTGCCTGTAACCGGCACCAGAAAAAGTGTCCAGTGTGTCATCACGGAAAATAAATGCATCGTTCACATATGCAGTCAGTGAGCAAAGACAGCAACAAGAAAACTGACAGTGGACCGACAGAGTTGAACAGTATCAGTGAAACAAATGCACAAACAGACAGACAGACTGACAGTGTTGGGCAGTATCGGTGCTAGCCAGCTGTGATGTCCATCGACACTGTCGTTGACCCCATCTATCAGATTGTCAGGAGTCCGCACATCACTAGTGCTGGGACCTAGCAGCACATTTATGCTGTCCGGGTACGCCGCTATATCTGCACGACAATATTCACGAGTAAGTACATCAATAGTGATGTAGCACTAGACAAATCAACATTCACCAAAAACTAGATAGCTGTTACGACTCCATCGACTATTATGCCTCCGCCAACATACTTAATGTCACTGTGACCTTAACCCTTGACCTTCTGACCCCAAAATTGGACACATTTATTATTGCTCCAAAATCCATTAGTCCCATTTAGTGCTGAAAATTTAATCAAATTCCGCCAATAAATACCCAAGATATCGTGCTAACAATGCTCGTTCAGAACGCACATACAGACGGATGCACAGACGCACGGATGTGCAATAAACTGCTAATAAAATTACAACAGTCAGTCCCATTACTCATCACATCAGAATTTTCTTCCAACTTCAAAATCATGTGACAAACTAAATCAAACATCAAAAATGTGGCATGATCAAATAAAGACATTGTGTGCCCTAGCAGGTACTGTGTCTTTGAAAACCTTAGCCGTTCACAGCATCACATACTGACCTCTACCTTTGCACCAAGTTTGATTTGAAACGAAAAAAACTTCCAACATATAGTTAGACCACAAACGAGCATACATATGGACAGATGATCACACTAAATCGACGTAAAAATACAACAGAGACTATAGCAAAGCTATGCATTCTGTTGTACTACAATCTAGCCTACTGCTGTGTGAGCAAACGCATGCAACAAACCACAAGTTCTCTGCAGTTAGCAGTAAGAGCAGTTGTAATAAAACACTGGTTGTTGTCCTAGTAGTGGTAGTAGAAGTTTCATACTGTTAACAGCAAAAGCAGTAGTAGTAGTAATTGTTGTAGTAACACTGTAGCAGCAGCAGCGGTATTAGTAGTAATAGTAGCAAGACTGTCATACTGTTGGCAGTCAGCTGAATGGGTTGTCCGTCGGCTGCAAATAGCTCGATACCATTGAGTCCAATGTAGTACGGGTCTCCCCACGATGACAACAGTTGCAACAGATAGATGACTGACCAGCAGTTAAGAACAACAAAACATAACATATTAACAACACTGTCGTAGTACTAGTAGCAGTAATTGTAGTCACAGCAGTGGACAATTGGGCACAATTGAATTGGAGAGGCTAAATGGATGACAGCAGATCAGTAAAATACAGCAATATTGGCAGATTTATGACTAATGTAGAAATTATAACATTAAACGACAAAAAGTATCATGGAAATTGTCATCATATTGAGAAGCACTGTTTGCACCATTGAGTATAATCTGTATTTGCATGATTCAAGTGTTTCTTGTGTGTTTTGGTGTATGTTTTTATGTGTTTTATGTGTATATATGCGCCAAGTGCCTAAAAAACTGATGATGATGATGATTATGTAAACACTGAACAGGTAGAGTATGTGAAAAGATACATCCTTGAAATCATACGGGTTGGTACTAAACACTATAACTATACTACTGCCATCACTTCTATTACTCAGGGCTTGAAGTGAGATGGTATGGACTGGTATCGCACACTGGCACTTCCTTGGCCGCCTAGAAAGCATAGAAACACTTCTTATCGGGGAAAAAAACATACTGGCATGCTTTAAGGCAGTTTTGAGATTTAAGCAACTGGTCGCGATGTTTACATCAATCAAATTAGCGCTAACAAACATTTTCATTCTAATTTGCCTTTATTCTTTAAACTGCACTTATTTGTTCAGCTGATGCTTAGGAAAACAATTAAAGCCAGATGTCATATTTTCAGACTAAAATGCACAAAATTTTATTTCAGCTAAAGCTGTGCCCCAGACCCTGCTAGAGGAACTTACAATGCTCCACTGATGGCCTAACTGAATTTCAGGGATTCTACTTCTAAAAGAAAAAAAAGAAAGAAAAGCAGGAGAGAGAAGAAAAGGTGATGTGATGGGAAAAGAAAAGGAGGGAAGTAAGAAAGAAAAAGGGAATAGAGGGTAAGAAGGGAAAGCTACCATACCAGCATTTATCTTTTCCCAAATCAAGCCCTCTAATACTAATGCTACTACTCAGTAAGTGTTGAGTAGTATTCTAGTATGTGTGAAAAGATACATCCTCGAGGTCGTGGGACAAAGTCACAGTCACTCGGAGCCACCAAATACCTAACAGATACGCACAGACATACAGACAATCAATCAGCTGCCACTTCCAAGATTGTAAAGAGCTTCTGGCCATGAGTCTGTCTTGTGTAAAAAGTGCTATAGCAAGTACTGAATTTTACCTTTTAAAATTGCTACAGCCACATAATACAAGAGCTAAGTAACCCCCTGGTTGCAAGACCATGCCATGCTCATTACTCAGTGGTTTGGTCCGAGTGCAAAATAAGTTCCTTACTTACATGTACTTGATGACTTTTACAGTTTTTTGATCTATGATATTCGACATGTACATTATGTTATTTATGCATGTGCCATGGTAATTTCAATATCATACAGCTTTTAAAAGCTTTACGCAATTAATTAATTTTTATAACCACCCATAACTGACGTAGCACTGTAACATACTAAGTATCACTCATTAAAATGATAAAAACTACGACTACGGTACTCAAAGTCACAGTCACACCACCAAATTTCTTTAGAGCAACTGGCAAACATTCAGCTTCAACTAACTGTCTCGACGTTTGTAAACTTTCATTCGTTGACATTTCGGCGTATTTCTATTAGCCAGAGTTTTTTCGTTTGTATGATAAAGAGACCTGTAGGGCGTTGCTGCAAATAGATACTGTTGCTGCTGCTGCTGCTGAATGGAGCTGATCTGTGGCTGGCAATCCTCATCACCATTAGTGAATGTGATGCGCTGAGCAAAGTCAAACCAGCAGTTGCCTGGACCCTTGCGTACCAGAAACCCCTCAGCAGGAGACAACCGCCGACCATCCAGTGTGACAGTCAGCAGGCGCACCTGATATACAGACGGACCGACAGCGTCTTCTATCCCTATACCTGGTAAGCGCAGCTTGCGTCAGGTGGAAAATAGGGGAGAAAGTTTTTTTGAAGGTGTAAATCAAAAATAGAGGGGGAAAGTTCTGATCAACACTCTTAACAAAACTTTCCCTCCCACTTTTCACTCGGCAATTAATGCCCTTAACATTGTCCACCTCTATTTTTTACTACACCCTTAACAAGGAGCCCGAAAAGGCGAGGGGAGGTTAAGCCCAAAAATAGGGAGAAACTTGAAACTAAAACTGGGGGGGGGACTTGCACCTAATTTTGACTTCAGATTTGGGGGGAATAGAAGCCACTGCAAACAGACACAAACAGACAGCAAAAACAGACACATAGCAGAACTAACAGACACAAGAACAGAGAGACAGACAAACAGACGGACACAACTACCAGCACTAGACTACTACTACCACTGCTGGTGCTTCCATTACTACTAGACACGGCTCAAGAAGTAAAAAGGTATGGGACCAGAATAAACTGACAAATGGACAGACTGACAGATGAACAGACAGACAGACAGACCCCACGGTAAGTGTCGTCAGGACTCTTGTTGTAGTTCCACAGTCGCATGGCAGTCAGTGGCCGGGGAGAGTTGAACTGAATTCTGATCTGATGACTGCAGCCGGCGGTGTACGGGATCAGCCACATGTGATCATCATCAGTCGTCACGTTCACACCGTCGATCAACCTTCAACCACGATTTAACCTAAACCCAACCCTTACCACATTCCAACCCAACCCAACCAGGCTCCAGTAAAAGGGATGAGCCACATGCGATCATGAGACACTGTAACACCAGAAGGCCTAGTGTGGCTGATTGGGGCGGTGGTATGTCTGCTAGCTGCAAACCGCAAGTCCCCTGTTGTTCGTTAACTCGGGCAATGGATGGCCGCATAGTGTGCTGTGATATCATTAGCTCATGCCAATCAGCTGCCACTTCCGAAATTGTCAAAGTGCTTCTGGCCACAAGTTCGTCTCATGTAAGAAGTGCTATAGCAAGTACTTGACTCTAGCTTTACCTTTAACACTGAACCCATCAACTAACCTTCATCAACTGATTACAACTCAAGTTAACCGAACCCCAACCCAACCCTAACAAACTGCTGATAGTGACACCATGACTGTAAAACTGGTCAGTTATACCTTACAGCAGTCAAACTGCTCTTCCGTTTACTTGTATGTTCAAACTGGCATCCATTTACTCAGACTCAGGCTCTGAGATGTTTTCTCCATTTGCGACAAATGTCTACGATTGTAAAACAACGTCACCGATAAAGAAGATGTCACCAAGCCTGTGTCGGAGTAAAACGACAGCAGTTTGAACATTTATTGTAATTTTTGACTTAGACGTCACCAATCAACAGTTTGCTAATGTTATAACGTTTAAGAAAATTTTAATGAATTGAAATTTTGTGACTGGCTGGCATTGTTGTCTCTTTGCAGTATTAGAATGTGTGCCACAGAACCTCAGCTGGTATTCAAGTGTTTTTCTAGTTAACAAAGTAACAAATGATTTCAAATACTAATTATATGATAACTCTATGTACCAAAATTTGGTGATATTCAACCAAGACTAAAATTATTAGAAAAATTTATCAAAGGTCAAGTTTTTTTGAGACACAGTGTAGACATGCATAGATATATAAACATAAGTAAACATAAGTACATACTTATCAAGCGTTCGGTCGTCAAGCTCGTGGCCAGGCAGCTCGTGTAAATCTCTAGGGTTAGCATCAATCATGCTCATATCAACATCAATTAGTTCATCATTGACTCCGAGCAGCTGGAGACCAGTGAGTCCAATGTAATGCGCATCACCCCACGTACTGACCAGATCCAATACCAACTCTAAACGCACCCACAGACAGAAAGACAGACAAACACAGCCTGCTTATGCAACTCATGACCACAACTGCCTCACAATCCCAAAACTTTGAACTGACGGCATGAGCTAACGATACCACAGTGAATCCATCCATTCTCTGCAACTCACAGATATAGAAAAAGGATCAGAAGAAGATTTCACACAGACAGCTGGGTTCAATGCATGGCAGCTCATCCCCTTAGCAGCACTTTGAGCCAGCAAGAATTAAACACAATTAAACTAGCATACAACCCAAATCAGTCAGATGGCCAGCTCTGTTAACAGCCAGTGTCTTTAACCGATTGGGCCAGTATACCAGCAGTCTTGGTAACAGGGTTTACTGTTACGCAGAACTCACCATTTCTTCCCTGGCCGAAACCATCGAATTTGCCACTACTCCTTTCGCCCAAACACCGACAGATAAAGCTGAGTTGGCCCAGATGGCTTTGTCAAATACGAAGATGGTATACCCGTAAATGGTCACCCATCCCAGTAATAACCCAGCTCAATGGTGAGTAACTTCACTGATGCAACCGATAATTTTCCACTAGGTTAAGCCACCATCATACCGACAGACATACTATCACTCCAACAGACCTTGTATCTGCTACCACTGCCTACAGTAACCTAAGTGTATGACAACTATTAGTACCTGTGCCATAGTAGACACGTGCAGCGCTATCATGACAAACTGAGCGCGTCGTCAGCATGTTGCCAGTGCTTTCAGACGACCCCACAGCTGGTCTGTCAATCTAAACAGACACACAAGCACACACTGGTACATGTGTACAGGAATGTGGACGAGACCTTCTGAGCCGAGACAAGACCCGAGATGCATGTCTCTGAGACAGAGATGTTTGAAATTTTGTACAGGACAAGACCGAGACAAGATGTTCTGAATCCAAGATGAGATCGAGACAAGACATTCCACTTTTCTGAGATGTTGGCAGAGACGGATGGTGAAAACCCTCGAAAATGACAAAGTGTTTAACGAATCGTTTTTTGACTCTGCGGCTTTGTTGGCATTAAAATAAAAAGACGTGCAAATGTCACAAATGGCATTTCAGGCATGTTATTGTCATTTTCCAAACGGTTCAAAATCAATTATACGGTAAACTCCACATCATGTTGTGTGGACCACCTTGTATAGCTCGGTCCAATCTGACATCATATGCTAGCTACACAAGGCTCTTGCACCTATTTTCTGGTTAACAGTTAGCATTACTGTATCATTGTTACTGCATATAAAAGTGAACTAACGTCACTGCTGACGTCATTGCTGTCGTCGGCTGTTGATGGTCTGCGCATGACGTCATCGAAGCTGCTATAAATAGACTCATCATCAACATCATCATCACCGTTCGTTGCATCAACGTCAAACGTCTGGTCGTTGTCTGCTACCAACTCCAAGATTTCTTCATCCACCGTGAACAGAATTGTCTGCAATCATTTCACACCTCACTCACTCACAGAGCGTCACCTGCCATACGAGATCACAAAACTCATCCACTGTGAACATAACTGTGAATTCCACACTTTCACAGCTCAATTGCAGAGCGTCACCAGCCATATAAGATCACACCTGCTACCCGGTAAACGTGACCTGCCTTAGCCGCAGCCAAGCAAACTGAAACTTGATTTACTTGCACAGAACATCGTACGACACACCAAACTGAGTACCAACAACTGATGTCAAATTAACAAGTTAACTTGAAGAGTTAAAGAAATAATTGCAACTAAAAAACTAATGCCATTACAAAAATTAAAACATATAAACTGTATGCATAATAATGCATCTGTAAAGCAGGTGTTCCAATATTTCAATAACACGATTAAAATAATTAATCACATGTGTTATTGTGATTAAAAAAATTAAAAGTTTGCCAAGTCTACTAGCAACTAATTGCCATGCTGCGAAACTACAGTCCAATTCTTGCAGCAATATAAAACGCAAAGAAAGGCACAACAAGAAAGCTCAACGTTGCAAAACAAAACACATCATCGGTTGGAAAAAATTAAGTGAGAAGAATACACACATCTCCAAAGCACTCGGAAGTTCCAATAACACCACCAGAAGCACGAGCGATTTCGCCAACAAAGATGACACCACCATCTAGTGTAATTTCAATGTCTCGCGCACCACGCGACGAATGGATACGAGATTTGTTATAATTCTGTCAATTACATCACAACTGACATCATAATATTCACTGTTACGCTCATGCACGAAATAATGGTTCGGTCAAGCACCCTTTTTCTGATATGGTTACTGGTTAGTGGTTTAATGGTAAAGCTCTTCATGGATAACCCATCTCCAAGCTATGGAGCGTCACCTGCCGTATTGGATCCCACAGTGTTACCTGCCACCTGGCACAGGCGAACGTGCCTGCCTTAAACCCAACCAGACCACCCGATACTCAATTAACCTACCTCAAAAGGATGGAGGGCTGAGTTGACCTAGGCGGCTGGTTATATACCGACATAGTTTACCTGTCCGCAGACAGTCACCCATCGACGTAGTAACCACTTGACTCGGTAGTGACCCAACCGGGAGTCACACCAGATCACAAGTCCAGCTGGAGTTGATCTTGCCCAGTTATATGCCAAGATAGTTTGGCTACCTTATTTGTCCTTCAAATCTGATGGTGGCTTGGTGGCTCAGCGGTTAGGGCATTGAATACGAGACCGAAAGGACCACAGTCAGTGCACTACCAAGTAACAACTCTGGGCAAGTTGTTCACACCTACCTGGTGCAAGTGTTTGGTGGTTGGTGTCGACTCGTAACTTTCAGGTTGCGGTTCGATTCTCGCTGCCGTCATTTGCAAGCCACCTTGAGCAAGTTGCTAATCTACTGTGTGCTCAGGCCAACTCAGCCTCCTACCCTCCGTGGGATGGAAAATGAGTAGTAGCTACAGGGTGAAGGTCTAGTGTGTATGATTGAGGCAGTGGTATGTTTGCTAGCTGCAAACCGCGGGTCCAATTGTTCGTTAACGTGGACAATGGATGGCCGCATAGTGCACTGCGGTATCATTAGCTCATGCTGATCAGCTGCCACTTCCGAGATTGTCAAAGCACTTCTGGCCACGAGTTCGTCACTATAGCAAGTAATGAACTTTACCCCTTTCACTTTTACCTTGTTGTTTATCCGATACAGGGTTTGGTGCAACATCAACGGGTATGGGTCCTTTAGATGAAAATGCAACTCAAAAATGCCAAGATCCATCTACTTGAAACATTCTTCTGAATATTCTTAAATGCAAAATACACTCTTTGTCTACCTTTAGATGCCATCAAACAAATTTACTTTTTGTTCCACTAGCACACCGAGCACATTCAGAATTATTACAGTTAATGCTCTATATAAATTACTTAGTTACTTACTTACTTACCCATATTCTGATGGTGTGGTGAGGTTAAAATAAGCCCAGTGGCATCGTGGGTTGAAAAAGTAAGGAAGGCAAGAAGTTGCAATTTTCCGACGAACACTACAAATTTCTGACGGAGAAAATTATAGATGCTACAAGTTCTAATTATGCCCCTAAATTTCCTCTAAATGGGAGTTTCAGCCCGCAATAAACAAAAATTTTGGAACAAGATTTTCAGAAATGTTCCGACAGCTGTCACACCACCACTGAATAAGCCAAAACTGTAAATACACATATTGTAAATATGAAGATGCTGTAATGGAGTTTAAATAAGCCTGGACATAAGCCCAGACTCATCACTGTATATATGTAAGTAAATAAAGTAAGTAAGTATGTATTTACCCATATCCTAAGGACGGAGATGGAGGTGTGTTGTTGAAATGTCATATAGATGTAGTGGGGTTTTCCCGGGGTAAATGGAGCAAGCCACATGTGGGTGTCATCCTGCGTACGATTCAGTCCGTCGACCAGGTTTGTTACCACTCGCGGGTCCCGCGGAACTCTGCCGACTGATAGCATGTTTACATCACTAGGATCTGCCCAGATCTAACACACCATCAAAGCACGTTCACATGCACACAGGTCTAACACAACATAAAAACACTTTCACATCAATAAGATCAGCTCAGATCTAACACACAGTGTACAACAACGTTCATCTCTCTCTCTTGTTAAAGATTAAAAGGTTTAGGAGAAACGCATAGGGGTCGTCCATAAATGACGTCACACAATTTTAGGGGAAGAATAACCCATTTACCCCCCTTGTCACGTTTCACCACACTGCTCTGGACCCTGTCAAATATGACGTCACAAACTTCTAACCTCCACCCCTCCCCCTTGCAGTCTGTAGTGTAGCCTGCAGATCTATATGAATTTCAAACACAGTGCAAATTTTTTGTATGATTTGACACATTTGATGAGGGCACGGCCGTCTCTGCCGGTGGCCGTGGGTGGGGACACTGGCTGCGCTAGGCCTACATCATTCTCTGTCGCTTGTGCCATGCATGCTGTACCATCGAGTCCACTGTACCAGCACTATCATCCACAACTCCCTGGCCAGGCCTTGCCGCAGATGTGACGTGCGTGACGTCATGAAACCTTTCACCCCTCCTCTACGTCACAGATCGTCATGATATCGTGAACCACTCTCCCCCTCGGTGCACGACATCATTTATAAACCCCATAGCAGATGGGATCACACAGTGTTACCTGCCAATAGAATATTAATCTGTGGTGCAAGTTTGCTATAGCACCATAAAGAAAAATGTGGGACCAGTAAATTATTAGATGTGATCCTGTTTACTAACTAGATGAATGCTTATCGTTTGCAATGACTGTACCAAAACTGGGGAAACAGAAATCGAGATGCATCTGTGCAAATGGTGACAGTCGAAGAAAAATTTCTAATACAACTGTAATATTATGATTAAAATTGTAAGAATTAAGAAAGAATTAGTAGTGAACCTCCGATCAATATTGTTCAGAGATGACTGAGTATAAATGACAGTGTTGGATGTGTGATCGAGAAGTCGTTGGTTCAACTGCCGGTCAGGTTGCTACCAAGCGGTTACTACTTCAATGGGTGATGAATAAACAATCTCAGTATACAATCAACACTAAGGTGAACTCAGCCTTTCATCCTTCCAGAATAGGTACATCAAGAACCAGTCTGTCTGGCTGGGGTTAAGGTGTGGTGCATTCATCTGTCAAATAACAGGTAACACTGATCCCATATGGCAGGTGATGCTCCATAGCTCCGCAAAAGGTTTCCCATAAAAAATTATACAAGACCTTTGACGTTTGTGCAAAGCCAGAACTTTACCTTAGCAACCGAGACTGGTTGACCAGAGCTGGCAAACATCTCAGTAGCAGTAGCAGAAACAGACAAACAGCCAGATAAAAAGACAGTTAAAAAGGGAATTAGTTACCTTAGCGACAGGAACAGGCAGACCGGTGCTGGCAAAGATCTCAAGACCAGTAAGTCCGACGTAGTGCTGGTCGCCCCAAGTTGTCTTTATGTTGATCACCATCTGCTGCCCGACCGGCAACTCAGGAATCACAAAATCTTCCAACACCCTGACACTGGACACAAGATTATAATTATAAAATGATATGATAATTATTTTCTTAACCCCTTGGAAAATTTAAAAGCTTGTAAGAGCCGGATGGACACACAAACACACACACACAGAAAATGAACGCACAGAAACTGTTAAGACGTAAATATAAAACATAACATACTAGAAAAGCAGTCAGAGACCGCAGACCTCCGCCAAGCATATTGATTCGACAGAGCATTGTAGTCCTAGTCTAATCCAGGTTTCGAACCAATAGCTTATTTAGAGTTTCGAACTCCGATCGCATTTTACCCATCATTGACTTTTTCTCAAAACATCCGGCCGTACCAAAACCTCACTTTTGCAAATCAAAGTGATCCAGAATCCAGGATTCCTTCCGGATCACGCCCGAAATTGAATCACTTGTAGTTTTGGCCATTCCCGACATGCCCTCAAAATTTCAGAAAAATCCTTCCATAACTTTTTGAGTTATCTTGCTAACACACAGACAGACAGACAAACAAAAACCGGCAAAAACATAACCTCCTTGGCGGACGTAAAAATCCTTCCTAAGCCATAAAACCTGACCTCCCCGACCTGGTGCTGATCTACCATTTCCTTAGCTTTCAGCCAAACACCAGTTAACACTGGCCACACCGAGAACAAGAACTGTGGGCTACAGTCTACGAAGTTTCTCAACTGCTGGCCCAGGATCAGTGTGCCATCAGAGCTCAAGAACACGTCACTAAATATTGGGCATTTCATCAGCCAGCTGAAGACAGCAATGTTTACTCAGGGCTACTACGCATCAGCGCAGCTGTCATAACTTCCTGTTATAAGACTTGCGTGTATAAAATACGGTTGCTGAAATGAACTGCCAGACCAGGAACATGAGGCCTGTTTAGCAATCCTCACCTTACAGGATTATCAAGCTTGCCAGGGTGTTAGAGTCCTCTCCGACTACAAGCTGCTACTCCAACGCCTCGCTCAAGATCCTGCTCGTCAGACAGACACCATATGCTGCTCTATCTGGACGGTTCTTGCAACCACTGGTTCGTTGAACCTAGTCAATGTCCAGTGGATTCCGGTTCATGTGGGTCTGGAAGGCAACACTGAAGCAGACCTTGAAGCTAAGAGAGCTACTTCTTTACCACAGTCCTATGGATTTCATTTCTGCCTGCATGGCCATCACATGACATCAACAGAGTGTCGCTGACGACAGGTACTGCAGCGTCCCACATGCCAGAATCCATAGGGTGCTCGCCGGCAGTGTCAACCAGTTCCAGCGCTGGCAACGAGATTGAATCAGTGACCAGTGTGTCACGGTGGCCCAGCTGCACACTGGCCATTCTCCGTTGTTGGCAGGATATTTGCACCGTATCGGACGCCGGGACTCTGCCACCTGTCCACACTGCAACGTCGCTGACGAGACAGCAGAACACCTGGTGCTACAGTGTCCAGCTCACGACCAGGCCCGGCGGGACATCTGGCCAGGAGGAAAGTTTAGCACGGATCCTCGACGCCTCTGGGACTTCTTGGAGCGGACCGGGAATGAAAAAGACTGAGAGAGAACATGAGGCAAGTGCATCGCACGGTGTGCCTATTTAAGTCTCAGCTTTTGTTAGCACCCATTTCGCCTAGGTGGCTGTTTACAAATATACTGAGAGGGTTCACCTGCCTGTCGACGGTCACCCATCCAAGTACTAACCGGGCCCGGCGTTGATTAACTTCGTTACTGCGACTGACGACGTTACCAACTAAGCCCAACCGCGAGCTATTAAGACAGTCTCACAATAACATGCATCAAATAGTAAACATTGGACACTGACGGAGAATTGTCAGAGCCGGCAGCAGCGGCAGGCGAAGTGTGAGTTGTCGGTGGTTTAACACGACCTGTCATCAAATACTCGTCCATCACATCATCTGTTCCACCAGCCACAGCAGCAATACTTCCATAATTGTAACAGATGCTAAGTAATTATTTTTTCAAAAATTCAAAAATTACAAAAAAAATTTCTAAAAACGTTTACAAACGCGAATATAAAACTTCATCCCCGTTTTAATTGTTTTGGCACATTGACATTAACTAAACCAACTGCTGTGGTGCTGTTTCGAATACAAAATACTACTATTTCATAAACAACACTTTGATTTTTGTAATAAATATTTTAATTTACACACATCCCTTTCAACATTTCTATAAAATAAAAACAAGAAATTTGAGCTATTCTAGTGTTCAAGGTCATCCAAGGCCATTGAATTCGGTAGCAATCGAGAGCCAGTGTACGACTTCCTATTAGTGATTAATAGTAACCTAGACCCTATCTCGCACCGTTATTGAGATACAGCGACTTATTGGCCAAAAATCACAAATTTTTCCCACCCCCTCTCATTTAGTGCCGTCAATCGGGGTGGCCCCCTTCGAATTTATGGAAAAGCTTTACGTTCCTGAAACTAGAGTTTTCCAGGCAGCCAACGGTGAAAATTTGCTGATCCTAGCCTGCACCGTTTTTGACTGATCCACCCGTGTGACAGATGAACGGACGGACGGATGGACAGAATTGCGATGGCTAAGACGCGTGTAAAGCAGTGAAAACATGTTTGCAAGGTTGTTTTTTTTGTTAAATAAAAAATAAAGTTTGCAAACGCATATTACATGTATTACTATGTATTAGTAATCAACTAATCAAATCATATCGTATCAAACATGCACTAGTTAGCAGAGCGCATCAACAGATGTCTATAATGCTCCACAGCAGTGCTAATAATTCTCAATATTTGCAAAATAAGTATTTCTAACTGTTGCCTAAAATCAAACAAAAGTTCCAGTGACTTTAGACAGTCTGGTAGAGCGTTCCAGCAGACTGGACGAGTAACACTAAAAGCATCAGCGGCTGTTCTGGCACTAACGTTTTACGTATTTACTTACTTAATAATCTTAACCAAAACCAGCAGCTAGTTTGACCATAAATTACCTTGACTGAGTGATCTCGACCTACTGACAGACCTTGGAAGTCAAGAGAAATTCGTCCCCTCTGTGTCTGGTTGAAAACACTGAGCGAGTTCCAGGATTCCTCCAGAGTCGGTTCTTGTCTGGGTCGACGTGACAGCCGACCTTTTGACTCAATCTGTTTCATTGGCACCATTACACCTTCCAGCAGACTGTCTATACACGCCATTATACAGACCAGAGCTAGAACTAGAACTAGAGCTAACAGTGCTATAGTTAGTGTTAGGGTTAACTGGCACAGTTAGGGTTAGAGTAACGGTGGTTGTGACAGCCGTGCTGATTCAATCTGCTTCATTTGTGCCATTAGAGATATGCAGAAAACATTGCTGAGATTAGACAATATGGCCTCACGTGAAGCGTTAAAGAGTTGCCTAGCCAAGATCCAGTCCTGCCCGTAGGTCCGTCGGGCACCTTTCTGCTGCGTCAAAACCAGTGTTGGTCCGGCAGCATATTCCAGCAGAAGGAAGCACAGCAATGTAATGCCTATGGTTAACTGCTATGGCCAAGGCTAGGGTAGAGTTATCATTACAGATAGGTTGTCAAAGATTATCATAAAAGCTAAGATTATGGTTAGGGCTATGAAAAGGTAAACTTGTGTTAGACTGGTATAGCTAAGGAGTTAAGGCTAGAGTTAAAGGTAACAGGTGTGCAGACTCATAAAAGTGAGTAAGTATGAAGCGAAGCTGAGATGAAATAAGTAAAGTCATATCAGATAAATGTGTGATCAAAACTGAATGACAATATCATATAAAGCCCGCTTACGTCACCAGCAAGTGTGTGCAGGTCATTTTGTCTGCATTTGCCTTGCTTTGATGTTAAGTTTTTAATTTTGATTTCTCTTTTTTATGTGACATTTTTCTTATTTTTGTGTACTTCACGTATGACTTCATAATAAATCCATAAACTGTAACAGCCCTAAACTCATTTCATGAGGCGCATCCGGCAACTTAGTGGCTACGAGATTTCGACTGCAATATGCTGCTAGCCGCTACGATTTTTTTCACCAGACAACAATCTACGTTAGTGGCTTTTAGCGGCTAGTGCAGATGAACTTGACGTCATATTTGTCCACTAAAAATGGCTGTTGCTGCTTATAACAGGCGAGTTTCGAGTAAAAATAGTAATTAAGAAAACGATTTTCCATTAATGTTATTTTATACTGTACGGTGATACATTTAGATCAGCAATTTTTCAACTTTCATCCAAACATATATACATTCAGAAGCCCGGATGTTGGTCTAAACTGTAATGTAACATAAAATTTTTACGCTACCATAGTCTCAAAGTGGCTTGCCAGTAGCACAGCAGCTGCAAGCCACTCATAGCTGCTAACTTACTGGACGTGCCTATTATCTCAACAGTAGACGGTGGACAGACAACAAGAAAGAAGACAAGCAGGAAAACACAACAAACCATCGTCATAGGCAGTAACAGGCGTTGATGGTAATGAGACAGGAACAACGACATTATCAACCACCGGGCTCGACTCTGTGCAAAAAATCACATCTACAACGATCAGTCAGTTAGTCAATCAAGGTGGTGTTATAGCTCCATCCCAGAGCCACAGAACATCACCTGCCATATGGGATCACACAGTGTTATCTGCCACCTGACACAGGTGAATGTGCCCCGCCTTAACCCCAGCAGATAGGCCGGTACTTGATTTACCTACCCCGGAGCGATGGAAGGCTGAGTTGACCTAGGCGGCTGGTTACATACCAAGATGGTTCACTTGCCCGCAGGCAGTCACCCATCCAAGTACTAACCTGACCCCGTGTAGGTTAACTTCGTTGATCAGATAAAATTCGTTACCACCATGCCACGCCACCAACCCAATCAATCTATCAATCACTGAATCAAATAATCAAAAACCAAGTACATAAACTAATCTGTTGCCAACAAGCATATCAGGTAAAAGTTACACCTTACAAAAATTGCCAGAAAATGACTATGTGGCATGAGATGAAAAAGAAACCAAATTTAAATTCAGTTGGAGACTCGATGTCGACGGAGAGCTGAGAACAAATGGAGCATCAAGTTACGACAGAAGAAAGACAGACAGATAGATAAACAAATAAACAAATAGTGATAATAATAATAATAATAAATAATAAAAGTTCTTCCAGCTCGCAATTGCTTTGCTAGCTATGACTATTTAGCTGTTTTCCGTACGTTTGTTCTAAATATTATGTTGGACTGTTTTGCTCCCACTGTATAACAACTAAAGATCATGCCATACGTACCGTCATTGCAGCTGAGCCAAGATGGTGTCGCACTTGCAATCTTCTCACCACTGAAATTAAAGGCATGCACAAACGCACAACCTTCAGTGCATTGAGACACTGATAACAATATCTACCTCCATTAAGCAGCACTTATTTACCCATCTGTTGATATGTAAACAATATTACACAAAACTTCACGAGTGGTGAATTTGGCTGAAATTTTCCATGCAAGTGTAGCAGCTATCTCCAGCCAACGATTTCTAGCACAACGTACGACTGCAACAGAGAAACAAGTCGGTGGGCGAGTTGGCTTGCAAACTGGAATGCAAAGCCACATGGTCAGCTCTAGCAAAACAGCGGACAAAGGGCAGATGGCAGCTGCAGCGACACAGTCACAGACACGGTGCCTGACAACAAGGGTCAGTATATAGCTTTCAGTTCACAAGCCAATGGATAGACGAACAGACGTCTTGCAGCCTATCAGCAGTGAAGCAAAATGCAAAGCAAGGAATACAAGTAAAATATAAAATAACCTCAGAGACGAGGCGGACGGTGACTGCATAACACCAGTAGTAAAAGCACTGGCCGTGACGTCATCGCCACTGACCAATGACGTTTGGGAACTGTCAGCACTGACATCGTCCATTGGTTGACGACTTCTGCCATCTGCATGCCATTTGCGCCGCAGGGCACCGGACAAATGACCTAGTCACACATGCAATGTTACATAATGCAGTTTGAACTCACTGCGTACGCAGAGTACACAGACTTCAAACTGATAGCCTCAATGTCACTAAAATACCATTCATTCTTCTTTTCACCATCTGAGTAAACAAACGGCACAATAACTTACCAGCAAAGTACAGTAATTATGGTTAATGTAATGATCCTGCTGACAGACAGACAGACAGATGGACGAACACTGAACAGACAGACAGATAAAGGTAACAATACAATATAAACTTACTCCCTCGGGGGCAGGCAAAATTAAGCTACAAGCAGAAAAACTGGTGTTGTGTTAAGATTAAGAACGAGCTAAGAGGAGTAGTGAATGAAGACTTACTGTCAGCACAGTGAGAGCTGGTAGCTGACAACACTGCCTGGAGTGGTATTTGATGGCAGTAGTCAAAGATCTGATTGGCACATCCTTGCGGCAGTTTGCCATGGTACATTTCAACGCCATTCATTAGCACACGCAACCGCTGCACACCAATGCTCAGAGTCTACAGACAAACAATTCAAAATAAAGGCTGCAACCAATTAATTATTTTCGTGAATAAATTTCCAAAAATTAATCAAAACTAATCTATAAATTTGACTAATTTATCAACAAAATAATGCAGAAACGAAAAAGTAATGGTGATGCTGCAGTAGTCTACACAAAGTGTGCAGTCAAAGCCCACAAACTGCAGAATGTTAAATTAACACTATACGAGTAACAAGAGGCCCAGCTGTGACTAGGGTAGGGCTGACAGTACTGGTTATCACTGACCTTAAATGTCATCCAAAGTCGATGACTTTCATTTCATCTGAAAGGGCGTATGCCACTTCCTATTAGTGATCAATAGCAATCTAAACCATATTTCTCACTGTTTAGCCACAGCACATCCATGACAGACAGACAGATGCGACAGACAGACAGACGGACAACAACCGTAGCAAAGGGCCAGACCTTTAAGCTTATAGCTTAACATTTGGCCCAAAAATCTTGATAAAATGTGGTATGAAAATAAAATTAGATTACAAACTTTCATCATCAATCATTTTAGATTGCTAAAAACTCCACAGTGTTAATCGCATTATAACTAATTGAAAAAATTTTAATTTAATAATTTTTCTAATGACTAATCATCAATAAGTTGTCAATTTCTACAGCCGTAAAAAAAACATGAGACGACAAACATACGTGAACAGAACAGTTGTAGTTCCAAAGACGTAGGTAAGCGACAGCAACACGACTTTGTATGGAGATAGTGACCGGCAGACAACGAACATCACACGTCCACATGTACCTCTCTTTCACCGTCTAAACACCACCACACCAGTAAAACAGTATAGTTCTTCAAAGAAACCCACCGCAAAGCTACTGAGCATCACCTGCCATATGGAAGCACACACTCTGTTACTTGCCACCCAATGGAGGTGAACGTGCTCCATCTAAACCCCAGCCAGACACACTGGTACTGTACTCAATTTACCTATCCCCAAGGGACGAAAAGCTGACTTGCCTTTGGTGTTTGTTATATACTGAGAGGGTTTACAAATTACCAGTCTACACCAGCATATCTTTACCTAACCCTAACCCATCATAATTATGTCTATAGCAGCTATGGAGACAGATGTTTTGCTGCTGCAGGTCCGAGGCTGTGGAACAAGCTTCCGGCTCATCTGAGACAAACTGACATTAACTTAACTTAGTTTAAGCAGCTGCTAAAGACATTTTTGTTCAGACGTTGAGATTGTGGTGCATTGCGGCTAACTGTTACACTGCACCTCTTAAGCCACTTTACACTGTGTCGCAAAAAAGTATCCCCGACATTTTTGACTGTAGCTTGAAAAATAATTATCAGATTTTGATAATTTTTGGCACAAGTATTCCTGACACTACTTGCTATCAAACGACGATTCAGTTTCCCACCTCACCCAACGTTTGTTTTTGCACTACCTGGGGAGACCACAACCAGCGAAATATCACTTTTATCCAATGCGATAGGATTGCTTAATTAACATAACCCGTAAAAACACTTTTTGTTCACATTTCTGACACTGTGACTGACATTTCATTCAGTTGTCCATTTTTCAACTGCCTGCAGTAAAATTGTTTGAAGTGTTGGCCCACTATGCGAACACAGGCAAGGAGACGCTTTCTCCATTCATTGACAGCAGTATCGATAATGTTCTGCTCCAGTCCAATCCAGCCTGTACCAGTCGCTTCTTGACTTTGCAAACATTCCCAAACTTTATCTGGTAGACACACTGCTGCAAGACCTGCCGTTGGGGGCCAACAAATTAGGACAGATGGAATTAATTGACGTTTTTTCATTCATTTTAACACATATTATGCTTTCCCAAGGTAGTGCAAAAGCAGACGTTGGGTGAGGTGGAAACTAAAACATTTATTTAATAGCCAGTTGTGTCCGAAATATTTCTGCCAAATATTATTAAAATCTGCTAATTTTTATTCAAGGTAAATAAATTAGAACTAGTTGACATTAAGCTTGTTACATACACTCTGGGCCATAAAAAAATGTTGCACTCTACTTTTGTCTATATCTTCACCAATTATTGACCGGTTTTCAAAATTCTTTGAGTGGTAAACTCTGCAGACAATTTTCAATAATGAGATTATTATATATCGCACCACACAGTAAATGCATCTCTACACTACCTTGTGAAATATAAATATAAGCAAAAACTAACGATAAAAACAAAAAATTAGGTAAATTAAAAAACACTTCAGAACAACATTGTGATGAATGATTCGTACGACACTGAACTGTGTTAGACCCAAACAGTTTAGTGTCATACAGACACTGTAATGTTGGTTTGAAGTGTTTTTTTTCAATTTTACCAAAATGTTTGTTTGTTTTTATCGTTAAATATGCATATTTCATTGATATTTCACAAGGTAGTGTAGAAATGCATTTACGGTGTGGTGGGATACCGTATATAATAATCACGTTATTGCAAACTGTCCGCGGAGTGCGCCAGTGAAAGAATTCTGAAAATTGGCTAATAATTGGCAAAGATATAGACAAAAGTAAAGTGCCACATTTTTTATGGAACACTCTGTACATAGGTTTGAACACACACCCATCTATCCATGACAATGCAGTTAGGCTCAAAAACCCGCAGGCTAAAAACTGTCAAACTCTACCAGCTCCCGCGGAATGCAGACATCATTCATCTTCTCACATTCATGCATTCATTGATTCATGAACTTCTTCACTGCCAACAAATGTCAATTATACCTTGCATTTTTTGTTGAACAGTGCAGTGGCGTAGCTGGCATTGAGCGCGGCCAAATCCAAGTCTGATGCAGCAGCAGTAGATGCTAATGACACGTCAAACGATGCATCGATGTCGATTCTATGCTGAGCCAAGTCAAACAACTCGATCTCAGTAAGACCAACTAACCGCTCGTGACCCCAGTTTGACATCAGCTCAATGTCCACCACTGAACCACCAACCAACAACAGCCAACGCTGTCATGAGCAGCCACACTGGTCATTGCAATCCTGCGATCCCGAATTCTCAAATCCCGAGATCATGGAATCTCAGCAATTTTCACTAATCCTGAATCCCGGGATCAGTGGCATCGCAATCGCAGGATATTGGGATTGCAAAAAATTCATCAAATAATACTTTTTCGACTGTTACGTTATAAGTGACAGGATAATAATCCTAAGTGTGTAATGAAATATCTCACGCATGCAAGGACTGTCCTTGCTGTGAACTGTGTAGCCAAGAAAAGCACAAACCCAAACTCACAGACAAGACAAACACACGTTTAGTGCATTTAAACTGCATTAAATGTGCCAAAATGGTCAGTTCATTCACAGAAAAATAATTAAAATTGTTGTCACCAGATCTCATATTTTAAAGTTACAATGCACCACATTCGATTTCGACTGAGGCTCTGCCCCAGACCCTGCTGGGGAAGGTTATAGCACTCCCCCAGACCAACTACCTAGATTTTATGGGTCCTACATGTACTTCTAAAAAGACAAAAAAAGAGAACAAAAAGGAAAAAGGCCAAAAAATGGGTAAAAGGAAAAAAATAAAGAAGAAAAAAAGAAAGAAGACAAAAGTGAGAAGTGAAGGGGGCGCGAAGCAAAAACCCCAATTCACATTTGTAGCTATGCCACTGCGACCGTCACAGTCAATCCCCAAATCCTGACAACTTACTTATTTTACTGTGTATCCTATAAATGAAGTAAGTCAAGTAAATAACAATTAATATGTATGCCTAATCCTGAAAACAGGATCCTGGGATTACAAATTTCTTAATCCCAGATGCCAGATGCTGGGATTCAGAAACTGATTGCAAAACTGCAATCACTAGGCCACACTCTCGAGACTTTCCAAAGATATTTTCCAATGTCAGTTGATTAAGGAATTCAAAAGAATTTGTTTTTTCCCCCAAATTATCGATCTATAATCTGTAGGGCTGTACCTGTTGTCTCCGTGGAGTGAGTCGGAGTATTGCCCACGACTATATTGCAATGTGACTGGTCTTTGCTTCTTCTCTCAGTGCTTCTAATGCTGCTCAATGCTAATTTGTTTGCTGTCAGATTGCTCAATGCCTGGTCCGCTGACTGACAGTTAATGCTGGCTGTTGTCTGCTGCGGAAGTTCACAAGGCTGCTCAGTCCATGCAGTACTCAGCCGAGTTGTAGTGGTGGTCGACTGAGCTGTGTTACTACTACACATAGTGTGGATACTACTACACTGTGCCGGCTGTAATGCATTGAGACTCTGAGTTGTAGTTGTGGTCAAATTGGCCACGTTACTACTACACGTGCTGCCATTACTACTACAGCGTGCTGGCTGTGATGCACTGTTGTAGTTGCTGCTGTCGTCAACGTTCGACAGAAGCTGCAGCAAAGCTCGCTGGCTTCTATATATATACATACACCACAGATACACAGAGAAACATAAAAAAGTGGAACACAATACTTGAATAGATTGAGGAATCAGAGTGTTATAGAATTAATTAGTCTGGACCACTGCAGTAAAGAATGGTCAGGTTGACATTAAAACATTGTGTTGAAACAAGCAAGCTTCCCTGGTGTGACTGAGGCTTAGCGATCCCAAAACCATCTGGTTCTTTGATTAACATAAAACATATACCAGGCAATGCTTTGCTTTTTCTGCGCCAGCCTCTACAGATTATATGGAGCAGTACACAAATAGGGAGAGAAAAACATTGAAAGAGAGAACATGGGTAACATGACCCTTAAAGTTTTGACTAAAAACCGATTCACACGAGCCGTTTCCACAGGGGCAATCACGATTTACACCCATGTTCATGGCCCGTGCGCACGGCTGTTGATTTTTGTGTCCCGTAAACACGGACCATGTCCACAAGCTGTGTGCACGAGCCATGTCAGAGCCTGATAGAAAATCCATCCTGAAGCTACAGAGCATCACCTGTCATATAGAATTTGAATCAAACAGTGAACGCACCATGCCTTAACCCCGGCCAGAAATGGCCAGTACCTGATTTACCTACCCCAGAGGGATGAAAGGTTGAACTGACATTAAACGAAACACAAACTGCTAAACAATGACCAGCAGTAAACATTAGAAGTTTACATCTTGTGGCAACTTACTTTTGGACTGAAACAAACAGTGACTAAAAACTGAAAGCAGAAAAATGCACACAAATACTTGGTAAAAACAAACAGACTGTGAATACTTTGCATCGAGATGCAAAATCTTCTTCAGCAGATGATCGATATCATCATCAACATTAACATCATTATGATGACGAGGGACTGAAGACTGCTTAGAATCAACTGAACACTCTACCGTGTCCAACTCATAACCATCAGCGTTCTGCAGTATTTACACAACAACGACTACAACAATATTGATAATAATAAAAATGATAATGTCAAACAGTGTCAACTTACAGCGAAGCTGAACAGTCTATAACAATAAAATACAGTTGTAGAAAATACAATAAAATGACTAAGGTTACATAAGATCATGTTCCATAAAATTTACAAAAAAAATGAGTTTTCAGTCTTCGCTTAAATGTGTCAGTGTTATCAGTAATGGCAAGCAGGTGCAGTAACAGATTGTTCCATGCCCTGGGGGCCACCACGCTGAAGATGCGCTCTCCAAACTTCAGGGGTGTCCTTGGGACTTGTAGATCGGATCTCGTGGCTGATCGCAAGATGGTGTGACGATCTGGCAGTGCCGAAACCCCCGATATTCTGCCAAATTTGACTGTAACACGTGGATTTAACATGGATATTTGAGCTTTTATAACTTAGCGATGTTTATTAATGGAAAAGCACGTAATATGCCAAAAGTTTTGAAATTGTATACAGAAGAAGTGTACAACTTGCAAATCTCAGCATTTAAATATTCTTTGCCTAATTTACACAAATCTGTCCTACCCTTAAAATCATGCTGAATTGGCAGTAGTGCATGAATTTAAGTTGATTTTCATTCAGCATACAGTGAAATATCAACAATCATTAACACATACGTTGAGTTTAGATAAAATTCGACATAGGCAGTTGCCCAGCTTTTGCATTCATAACCGTCATCAGTCCTTTTAGGCAGCTGATCGATCGCTGGAGTCAATGTGTTCAGGATCAGCTGAGCCCAGCATTCAATTAGCATACGTTTTAGCTGGTCAGTTACTACAATTTTGTGACCACCAGAATTTAAATCTGGACTTTTTGGCAGTAAGTTTTTGAATTCAATGAACTTGGGCACATGGGTGTGCATGCAAATGCCTAATTTTAGGGATAATAAAGATTTATGCAAATTAGGGAAAGAATATTTAAATAATTTGCTATGCAAGTTCGGCCCTCTTTGTCTACAACATTCTAAAGCTTTTGACATATAACTCGCCTTTCTAGAGGTAACCGTCGCTGAGTTATCAACGCTCAAACAGGTCCGATTTTTTATGGCCCACCCTGTATGTACCCTGACCCTACCC
>Ga0209671_1000285_pt1 | contig 30029 bp, 19 predicted proteins | sample WorMetHERISLAND2_2_FD_187401 | JGI IMG/M metagenome (GOLD analysis project Ga0209671, IMG submission 187401) | Marine gutless worms symbiont microbial communities from Max Planck institute for Marine Microbiology, Germany - Olavius geniculatus... | ecosystem: Host-associated > Annelida >...
CGGGAATGGGGGCCCCCCTTACAACTTTTTTCAAAGGGGGGTCAAAAATTGGCTTAAAATGTAATAAATTGGCGCTTATAACTTCGGAGTTAGGGGGTGTAGCCCGACGAAACTTTGGCACTGGATGTGTCTCTATATTGGGGTGTTAACGCAAGCACAAATTTTGGGGGCACCGCCCCCTTAAAATTTGGGAGGGCAAAAACGTTCAAAAATCGGTGCGATTTACGACAACTTTCGAGTTTGAGCGCAAATATCTCTGGAATCGATGAAGATAACGACATAATCTAAATGGCGTTGACAAGAGCGATCCTTTCTGCATTGAACAAAAAAAAATTTGTGAAATTCCGTCCACTACGAACCAAGTTATAAGCGCTAATGTTGACCTACCTTAAGTCGACGAAGCGCGTTCCGCCTATGCCAATGCATTTGAGTTCGGGCCACGTGACTTTGATGCCAGGGAAATTTTCCCCCCCTCTTTACATCCCCCCTCTAATTTCCCCCAATGGGACTTAGGGCGCCGGGCGGACTCACCTTGGGCTTTGCCCCAAATTTCTAGTATTGCATTTAAAATGATTTCCGTAAGCTGACACGAACGGGTCAAAAGTTAGACGAAACTTATGCAGGTACGCGCCCCTTATCAGATATCAGTTCAAAACCAGTTGTTGCTAACTCTGTTGCTAGCCTTACCATTTTCTCATACGACTGGTGGTGATAATGCAGCCTTCTCATTTTTCAGTTTGGATCCACTGTGAAGACCCTTGGTTGTGGCAGTCTTTGGCTCTGGTGGGCTATTACCTTCTGTTCTTGACTAGCAGTGGCGTCTACATCCATTGAGGACTATGCTCTAAGCTTATTATTTTTCTCAAGGGGGGCAATTTTTAGCACTTCAAGGGAGCAGTCAGAACTTTATCATAAGTGGTGAGTCTACAAATGCACAAAAATTATTTTCGACCAGGGCTCTGCTCCGGACCCCACTAGAGGATCTTATTGGAAAGTTTTCTACAGGCATCCATGAGTACTGAGGTCGTCATTGGGGCACTTGACTAAGCTTCAAGTGAGGAGGGGTTTGAGTCGACGTTCAGGGGTGGGTAAACATTGGAGAGTGGATGGGGGGAGGCTTGCATAGTGTGTTTTAGGAGGGATAGACGCCCGTGTTGACTAGCACTTGTCACTTGCTGTGTTGTTGATTAATGGGTTTCTTGTCGTTTGGCTTCAGGACAGTTGTTGATCGATGAAACAACGTGTGTCAGCGACTGCGGTGCAAACAAAGTTCCAACCAATGGACGGTGTGAGCCGTGTGATGGAGAGTGCCCAAAAGGTATCCCACTATTGCATTGTCACAGCACTTGTGGATTGATAATAAAGTTATAGCATCGTACTGTAGAATTACACGTTAGGTTGAGCAGACAGATACACAGAGGGTTAACCGAAGTGGAAGTTTTTTTTCATTGTTATTACTACATACCACAATTGCTCTAATAATTTGCCTTTTGTAACATGATAAGAACATGTATGCATTATGCAGATCGAGCTACCAGTCAGTTTTGGAAATGATCAGCCTTATAACGTGTCTGCTCTTTGCTGCAGTTATCGAGGCTATTTGTTTCTAAAACTGTCTGATTTCTTGATCTGCACACGTGTATTTTATTTTTTTATGTGCCACATGGTGCAAGCTTTCAAACAGTTAGTGTGTAGGGTTAAAGAGCATTTTTTCAGTATAAAAAACTAGATGGTCACTCAGACAGTGGAACCTATGCCAACTATATTTCAGTTTTACCATTGTGTTCGTCAGGTGGCAGCACTATATTTGGCAGAGATTTGTCTTATCTGACAATGGTAAAAAATCCTTCAGTCCCATCCTGGATTTAGTTGCTGATCCGGATCACCACAAAAATTTAATCATTTTTTCAGTTTGTCCAAGTCTAGCCTTTTCTGAGAATTTTGGTCAAATTCAGCCATGAATTTTTGTGTAATCTTGATAGCAAACCAAGAGATAAATGAATAAATAAAACAACAGTGTGTCAGTGTATTAATTTCACATAATATTTTAGCTCTCGGGAATTGAATACCGGGGGCGCTAAAATTTGAAAATAAATAAATGACTGAATAAATGCTGGGCATTACATAACCTGCTTGGCGGAGGTTGATATGTGAGTAGTCAGCGGTCACGGGTCGGATGCTGTGTTTATGCACAGTTTGTGAGGCTCCTGAACACATTGATGCCAACAACATCGAAAGCTTGACCGGCTGCACCGTCATCTCGGGAATTCTGCGAATAATTAACAGGTAACATTCTATGATGCAATGCATGCATAATTTGGTCTCGGCCCATAATTCATCACTTTGATGTGTCGTGGATTTGTCGGACAACAAGTTGTACAACAGGCTGTACGACATGTCAACATGTTGTAGATTGGTTATAGGTAGTAATTGCAGTCCTGTGTCAATCCTGGGATTTGGGTTTAAGAAATTTGTAATGCTAGGATCCCGTTTTGGGATTAAGCTTACGGATTGATCGCTATTGTGGTATCCCTAGTAGATTTATTTCCAGTGGCATCATTTCAGTAAATCATTGGGGGGTCTCAGTCTACATAACGTATTGTTCATGTAGCAGCAACACTGTTTCAAAGGTACAGTTAACAGTGACAAAATAAAATCATAAATCCTTGGAGGGTCCGTAGACCTGCCAGCTTTCCTCTATATGACGCCTCTGCTTATTTCATGCATAGGATGTATTAGGCTGGCGCCTACGGAAGGTAGGTCTATATCTAAACTGTAGGGAGCGACTGTAAAATATGAATGACAGTGCACAGCAAGGAGTAGGACTCTGACATGCATGGATTATTTTATTCATCAGATGGCTAGAATTGTTATTTGTGTCATTTGGCACTTTAAAAAGTACAATTTTAACTAATTTTTGTAATCCCAAAATCCCCGGGATTGGGACTTCGCCAGTCCCAGGATTTGGGATCAATGAAAACGGCCAGGATCTTGGGATCCCGGGATTCAGGATCTCGGGATTGCAAGCACTAGTTATAGGCTTTTGATTTGTAATTTTTATTGCTTACTCATTGTGTAGCTTGTATGTGAACTTGCTGTAGACTTTCGATTTGCTGTTGATTTGTCTGCACATACTGTACAGTGAATCCCGAACAAATCGAAGCAGGTGGAGTTCAGGCCTTATGGACTTTATGCTGCCTAGGTGTTTATTGAAATGTATCTCAGCTAACACAAGGTCCTTGGGCTGTCTGTAGCAAGACAGAGTCAAGTCTTTTCACTTTTGCTACAGGTTGGCTAGCTGGTTTTTAACATTAACATTGCAATGCTATTCTGTATGTCTCAATTTTGTCCACACTGCTAACTTTTGGGTTACACTAATTTTCAGTAAATAAGAATTTTGAAAAAAAATGAACACGAATGCTGACTATAGCTCGGATTCGATAGCACAGTAACACTGGATGTTTTTTTTGCCATTTTTTGTTATTCTTGATGCATTTTTTGTTGCTGAGCGGAAATCTCTTGTTATCCCTTGTTAGGTGTGAATGTTGAATGTTCTGACAGTGCCGTCATAAACACTCAACCGGTAACACGTGAGCAGCTTCAGGTGCTTTCGTCAGTCAAAGAGATTACAGGAGCGCTGGTTGTTAAGATGAACGAAACTGATATTGCCGATCTGTCGTTTCTTCGCAATCTACGAGTTATCAGCGGCCGTCAGCTAGAGTGAGTTCGTGAAGCCCCCGTCAAATTATAGTATAAACACTAGGGCTGCAGAGAAATTAATGATTAATTAATCAATTAATTGTTTTTAAAAATTTATTGATAGCAATTTTAAACAAAAATTTTACGAGTGTTTTTTTCCATTTGTTATTCTTCATTTCTTATGAACCACTGAGTTTACTTTGTTTTGTTATAGTTTATTTCTCAAGTTCTCATTCTTTGTCTTATTTCTGTCGGGTGAATTTTGTAGTGTTTTATTCAAAACTATAAACAGAAGCGTTTTCAGAAAGTGCCGACAATGCAAAGTAATGATTCTGCTTGTTTCTAATAAATTCGTAAACGTGTTGTTTTTCAGCATAATTGTTGTATCAGAATTGCAACAAAGCTCGCATTTTTCCACGTCAGATAACTTTTTTGGACAAGTTATTTATGTGCATACAAAGTAATTTGATATGTGTCAAAGGGTGGTGCTGCTTTATTGGTAGGAAGGTAATTGCAGGCCTGGCAAATGTAGTGGCAACCTAAGATGAAATTTTTTGTATAGTCGATCACAGAGACTGGGATTAAGTTAAGTTAGTAGGTAAGTAATTTATATAACATGTAACTTTTTATAACCTTGAACGCACTCGATGTGGTAGAATTACACTGTGTCCCAAAATTAGCGACATTCCTACACATAAGTTGGTGTAAAATCGTTAATACCTGGCAAATTTTTACAAAATGTAGAACACTTGTGGAGACAATCATTTTGAACTAGTCTTTAAGGTTTTTGTTTAAAGTGGCCAGCTTTGGCCTCGATGCAAGCTCTTAATCTTAGGTGGGTACACCACAGCTTGATCGTCCTGTCAATAACGACATAGCCAGTAACGATTGAACGTAACCCTAATGTAAACAAATTCTGACATCATAATGATGTTACACTGAATACACACGGTAAGGTGCGGACGTCACAGTAAGTGTGACAGTAAGTAATGTTATGATAGTGCAGTGTACAATATTTCGTTGAAATCCATCGACGACAAACTGAATTAAGTGTGATTGAAGCTAGGGGGTGTCGCTAATTTTGGGACACCGTGTAGAAGTAAAAATGTCTGAGATGGCATCGAAAAGTAGCTGAGTGTGTGCTGCGCTGAGATTGTTCGGAAGAGCATTCTTAATAGGCAGTTTTAGTTAACGTTTGTATTGATATTGTATGGTACCTTTGCCTGTTGCGGAATATGGATGACTGAGGTGTATTCCAACGTTTGGTCAGGCACGGAGCTTCGGCAATGGTGGTTGTCAGAACGAATCTGCAGTCACTTGGGTTGCGGTCGCTGCGCAGCATTCCACATGGAAGAATTTTCATCGGCTTTAACAGCCGCCTGTGCTATGCAGAAACAGTTAACTGGGTGAAGATCACTGGCCGTGAGAATGTCTGGAAACTAAAGCTGAATGGCCAAGACTGTGGTACATTAGCATGTACTGCTGTACTTATTTAAAGCCTTTTTATTGTTTGGCATGGGGTATAGCTATTCATGTTGAAGTCAGATGGTATGACTGTGGTACATTAGCATGTACTACTGTACTTATATAAAGCCTTTTTATTGTTTGGCATGGGGTATAGCTGTTCATGTTGAAGTCAGATGGTATAGTCTTTATATGTTGTCTTACATAAATCCGCAAGCATGGCAGTTCTGTTCAGTATTTCTACGCATAACAGTAATTAATGCTTTGTGCATCTTAGCCATTGTCGAGGTATTCGTCTGTCTGTCTGTCTGTCACACTCTGGATCTGTATCAAAATGGCGTAAGCTAGGATCGTAAAATCTTCTCTGTGTGCTGCCCCAAAGGCTCTAGTTTATCATGTCAAAATTTTATGCTCCTGTGTGCGTGGTTTTCTCTTAGATGAGGGCGTCAAAGAGGGGTGCCCCTTTTAAAAAGACGTTATTTTGCCGCTATTGGCTCGTCTAGTGTGAAAACGGTTGCAGATGAGTACAAACATGTTGCTTATTATAACAAGCACTCGTCACAGGCTTTTTAGTTTTATAACATTGATGACTTTGAATGACCTTGAACCTTGAAAAGAGGGTTTTTTGACAATTTTTTGCAATTTTTACACGCAAGTGACTTCAAATGATCTTGAGTTTCAAAATTAAGGGGTTTTAGTGAATTTTTCTCAATCTCACACTGCAACACACATTTTAAAAGTGAATTGTCTCGAAATGGCTGGTGATAGACTGCACACGAGCGTTAAACAGGTGTACCTCTCTAAGAAGTAGTTATTTTTCCAATATTGCAGCGTCTAACATGAAAACACTAGCAGATATGCATATACATGCTGCTTATCATAACAAACACTGGTGATGAGTTTTTTTAGCGGTATTAACTTTGATGACCTTGAATGACTTTGAACTCCAATATAGGGTATTTTAGTGTTTTTTTTGCAGTTTTCGCTGCGGTGCACACTTCAAGGGTGAATTGCGATGAAATGGCTGAAGATAGGCCAAGACAATGTGCTTACGAAAACTGCTAAGGCTGTCACACATCTCACAAGATTTGCTCAAATTACTTGCTACATTTTTTTGTTTTGACTGCATTTTGGCTACACTGAGTTTGTTCTGCAGAACTTGTCTTTTTTGGCAATATATTGCGTGTTTTAACATATTTCCTCAGCCACGATTGTTGCTAGTGCATAGTCTAGTTAGTTTGTTCTGTCTGTGTTAGGAAGCTGTTCATCGTACTGCGATTCAAATGGCTGCTGGGGGCCTGGTGACGACCAGTGTATTCAGTGTGTTGGGTACCTGCTGAATGGTCACTGTGTCGACTTCTGTGACCTGGCAAATGGCTTCTACGTAAATGCAACTGCCAGAGAGTGCTTTCCGTGCCACAACGAGTGTGTCAACTCGTGCACCGGACCAGTCAGTTTTACACTAATGCTTTCATCACTCTACTTTATATTTTATCTTTGTTTACAAACAAACGAACAGTGCTATCATCTGCTTCGACTGACCAATCACAGTTCAGCTTTCCAGCCGGTTTCTGGCACGAAATTGAACGTGCTCTATCCGGCGCCAGTTTCTGGCACCAGAAAAATCTGGTACCAGAAAAGTATGACAGACTGACCAGTTTTGGTACCAGTTGATTGGTACCAGAAACCGGCGCCTGAAACTGGCCAGTGTGTCATCACTATTAGTTATTTTTATGCCTCTGCCGCTGTTGGGCAATTTCGTAGACATTTTGTTTGTTCATCCCTGTATATCAGTAATAGTCTGTGATATTTTGCAATGATATTTATGGTGTGTGCAGTGATGGATTCTCTTTAAGCAGGCTGAGCGGTGTCCAGCCATCTAGTTAGAAATGAGTTGATGATGATGATGATGAAGAAGAAGGACGAATTAACTTTAGCGTGGCGTTAAGTCCTAAGACTACAAGAACACGTAACAATAAGCTTAAACAGTGAAGTCATGTAATAGTAGTCAGTGCAATGAGACGTTGTTAGTCGTGACTGTAAGACCAGGCAACTAGTTCAGTTTTCAGTCTGCTGCGGAAAACTTGCAACGACGGAGATGACCGGACCGACTCCAGCAGACTGTTCCAGACCGATGCAACAGTCGCTGGAAAGGTGCGGTCGCCAGTGGTAGAACGCACAGTGAGTTGAAGCGGTTCAGAGATGTGATAAAAATTTTGCAGTCTTTTCTTACGTTTTTGGTCCTAAATCTGCCAGCTTTGCTGGGCTCTGTAGCTCATAAGTGCAAGTACTCGGGGCATATTTGTGTCATTGAAAGACAATGATGTGGTATTACGAGGGTCGTTTGATAAATAAGTTTAAAAAATGGCACCATTCCATTACTTTTTAAAACAAGAAAAATTCTAAACATACATTTTGTAGGGAATTTCATTCGGAGTACCAACTGTGAGTTTCATTACGATGACATCACTATGACGTCATTTATAAGTCATTAAGTATGCGATGTTTGCATTGAAATTGTCCCGTAATGAACTGCATGCCATCGTTGTCATTTTATGGGCAAAAAGACATAGGGCAAATCAGATTTACTCTGAGATGCATCTAATGTATGGCGACAAGTGTTTATGAAGCCAACAGTAGAAGTTTGATGTAAGAAAATGCTAGATGGGCACAAATTTGCATTAGATACCGAGGTGCAATCAGTCGTTCGTCAGTGGCTCGAACAGCAGCCAGCATCTTTCTTTGCTTTGGGCATTCAGAAACTTCTTAACAGATAGAACAAATGTTTGAACAAACATTTTTTGTTCACAAACCATGTTTTGTTAACAGGTGACATTACATTAATGATGTCAGCATCGAAAAAGTTTCACATGTGTTCAGAATTAAATTTCTAACAAAACGTAAATTTTTTTTTTTTCTTATTTCAAAAATTAATGGAATGGCGCCATTTTGTAAACTTATTTATCGAACAACCCTCAAACATTTTGTTTCTTGGTGCCATCCACTGTGGAATATAATTATAAATTTGTCATGAGACGTGTGCATGCTTGTTCAGGGTAATGATCAGTGCGATGCATGTAAACACGTTCAAGATGGTGCGTTCTGCAAAGCTGAATGTCCGGAGTCTTCTTACACCGATGATACACAAACATGTCGTCCATGTCATTCCAACTGCCTCGTTGGTTGCACTGGTCCGGCTAACACTCTTGGCCATGGAGGCTGCAATGCCTGCGATGTTGTCGTTTATACGGAACCAGGCAGTTCTTACTGTCTCGCTCCCAACAGCCCATGTCCACTCAATTTCTTTCCGAGACTTTCGAAGGACAACTGGTCACGCAGCCGTTATGTTGTGAGTTCTGTCTTATATGATATCAGTTGTGTTACATCACGTCGTCATAGGATGCATCTTTTAGGAACAACAAGAAATTTGAGCTAATACTCACGGGACACGCGAAAGCCTATAGCAGTTCCTGCCCACAGGCAGTCACCCATCGCAGTACTAACTGGGCCCGGCGTAGAGTAACTTCGTTTCAGCCGAAACGCGTTAACAACTACGCCACGCCACCAACGCCAGTACCATGGCGCCGCCTTGTGAATGATATAAACTTGTCCGGGCCGAAAGTGCCAAAAAAATCCATAAAACCCTCTATTTGGCATTCAAGGTCATCCAAGGTCATTGAATTCAGCGCCAATTGAAAGCCAGTATAGGATTTCCTATTTCCTAGTGATTAATAGTAACCTAGGCCTTATCTCGCACCGTTACTGAGATACAGCGACTTATTTGCCAAAAATTGCAAATTTTGCCTACCCCCCTCTCATTTAGCACCCTCGTTCGGGGTGACCCTCTTCGAATTTATGAAAAAGCTTTACGGTTCCTGAAACTAGAGTTTTCCGGGCAGCCGATGGTGAAGATTTGGAGATCCTAGCTTGGACCGTTTTTGCCTGATCCACCCGTGTGACAGACAGACGGACGGACGGACGGAATTGCGATGGCTAAGACGCGCTGAAAGCAGTAGCTGCTTTCGGGCGTAAAAAGTGAAGTGTCATTTGGGCAATCGGTTAGCCGTGTTCATCTGGAAAATCATTTTATTGCTAGCGTGTTGTTGAATTTGCGGGTTATGGGCACAATTCTTGTCGTTTCTGAGCATTTTGGATTTCATTTGCATGTGCATAAACATACATTTTCCAACATTTGTGTGGCATCAGTTGTGTTCACAAACACTTTATTTATTTGCCTGACTTTTGTTTCATCTGCTTTCTGTCTGTTCGGGTGCGGAATGGCATGAATAGTCTACGAAATGTTTATTGATATGGCAAGCGTGGTTTGATTTTTTATCTGAATTGTTATACATTGTATTAAACTTTTTTCTAGTAAACATGAAGACTCAGTATAGTCGCTGCCATTCTGCTTCTTGTAGTCGTTCAAAGTGACATGTGGAATTGTATAGCTGTGTTTTTATTGATTGATATGATGTCAAAATTACCTTCTAGGTCACTTAACCTCAGATGATGTCTGTTGCGATTTTGTTTAAGAGCTAACCTCTGTCACATCTTTTTACACAAAATTAAATTAAAATTGGTTATGCTGTAAACCGCAAATTAATCTCGCTAATATAACCACACCGTGAATTAAGCGTTTTGACTGGCTGTGGTGGTCATGTGGCTGTTTGTTTATGGATTTTACTCTAACTGCCGGTTAACTTTGCAAAATCAGGAGGTTAACTCTGCCAATTCAGTTGGACATAATGTCATCATGCTGCTCGTGATGCTGAAATAAATCTTTGTTAATGCTAAACATCGGTATGGCCCGTACAATGCATGGTAGTTGTTGTGCAAGTGTTCTAACATTCAAACAGTGCTGCAGTGAGTATTTACAACTGTCAAACAGGCAAACACTGCTTGTTTGCCCGTTTCCGGAGTAAAAACTTAATTAGAAATTTTAAAATACTAAATAAATGCATGATGCAGGAATGCCGACCATGTGACGAGTTGTGTTCCGGTTGCTACGGCTCGACGTCACACGAGTGCATAAACTGCACGGGATACAAAGACCCGATAGAGGAAGAACTAGATGACTGTGTGGAGGCATGTCAGTCGGGCAAGTATGCCGACGAGCTGTCTAGACAGTGTATGGACTGCGATGGGCAGTGTCTGGAATGCCAAGGTCCGTCGGCTGCTGAGTGCACTTCCTGCCGCGACCTGAAGCTTTACTATGATCTCGAAGATCGCGATCACGACTCGCCGGTGAGCAAGCAGTTGTCACTTTGTGCTTCAACTTGAATTAACATGAATCCAGGCCTGTCGAGAGCCACGGTTGGGCCTGGGAAACATTCTTGCGGGACCCTTTCGGGGAAAAAATTTTTGAGTTCTTATTTGGCACATTCTGCTGTACTTTATATTTTTGAGCGACACTGGGGCCCCCTGAACGTCGTGGGGCCCGGGGTAACTTACCCTTTACTCCACACTCTCCAGTCAGAGTATGCTGAACTTACTTTAGTGATGATAGTGTACTGTTGACTGTGCTTCTGTGGTTGTATTATTATAAGGTGGGGCATGTTCACCTGTGTCTGGTGGCATGTAACACTGTGATTCCATATGGCAGGTGATGCACCATAGCTCTGAGATGAGTTTCTATGAATAGCTAACGACACTTTTGCTCTTTTTATTGGTAGGTGCTACCAAAGTTGCCTTTTTTAAATTGAGATCTGATATTTACGCTAGGTTTTTGTTAGTCTTTGTGTTTGTGGACTGTGCATTTAGATGTAACAAAAAGTGTAGCGAAATTAAAATTTTGTGAACGTTAACCAGTGCAGGAGTATACGTTTTGGCAGTTTGCAGTTTAAAAGGTCAAAATGTCAAAGTCACTGGACATTAAAAACTTCAAAACTCGTATCTTGTGTAATCACAGTTTTGGGCATCTGTAGTCTATGCAAGTCAAACACTGACTTTAGTTTAATTTAGTTATATATTGGACATTTATGATGGGGTTCCAATTCTGCTGTTGTGCTATGACGTCATTATCTCAGCTTGAAACGGAGAATTTAATTAATTGTTATTTGATTATCAAAGGCGGTCATCCACATATCATGTTTGCATTTATGCATTGTTTTGCAATGTGCGTGGTGTATAGTTCACATGCGTGGATGACTGCCCGGACTGGGCGCCTGAACAGTTGCCTGAAGTCACGGATCATGACACATCACTCATCTGTGTCACGTGGGACATGTATGCTGCTGAGACTGGAGGACTCAGGTAAGCTGGGCATTCGTTGTACTCCTCTCTCTCTCTCTCTCATTTCCGGTTGAGGGGGTGGGTCACCACCCCAATCTGTTCCAGAAAGTCCTAGAGGCGCCAGTTACGAACAGACGCCTGTGATGAACTCCCAGGAATCGGATCCCGGGGGGTTGCGGCGCTTTGCTGGGCCAGTGATGTCGGAGGCGAGCGGCAGGTGACCGTTGATAGTGGTCACCGGTCACTCGGTCAAATCGGGCCCAGACGCTTCTACCATGAGAATATGGCCACACAGTACTTCTCTCGGATGGTGTTTATAGATTTGAAGTAACTGGCCACGTTTTGTTACTGCATTTGCTACTGTACATTAAATGTAGGTAATGGAATATGTCAACTGCTTTTTACTTTGGATTTTTTTCTGTGTAATGATTTACAGTTTGAATCTGATAAGCTTTTTGTTTTTGTTTACAAATTGCTTACCTGACTAGTTGAAACTTTTAGTCTCTTTACAATACATTAAAAGCATGTATCAGGATATTTCACTACATTTTTACATGTAGTGGTAATGTAATATAAAAACAGTTTGCTATAGTGCCATTGTCACATTGTCATCGTGAATTGGAAACACAGTTTGGATTATAAAAACTAGCTTCACTTTTGCTTTTTACGTGCAACAGCAGCTACTGCTTTCAGCACATCTTAGCTATCGCAATTCTGTCCGTCTGTCCATCTGTCCATTTGTCACACGGGTGGATCATTTAAAAACGGTGCAAGCTAGAATCACCAAATCTTCACCATCGGCTGCCTGGAAGATTCTAGTTTCAGGAACCATAAAGCTTTTCCATAACTTCGAAGTGGGTCACTGCGAACGATGGTGCTAAATTAGAGGGGAGTGGGCCTAGGTTACTATTAATCACTAATAGGAAGTTGTACACTGGCTCTTGATTGGCGCTGAATTCAATGACCTTGAATAATCTTGAACGCTAAAATAGAGGGGGTTCTATGGATTTTTTTGGCGATTTTGGGCTGCAACACAAGTTTATATCATTCACAAGGTGGCGCCACAGAACTATAGTTATGCGATCCAGATAGAGAATTTGGTATTTGTATGTAACTTAGCGTGAGCACCCCAATTTTCAGCTAACTACTGAACCAGAACTGCTATAGGCTTTCGTGCGTCTCGTGAGCATTAGCTCAAATTTCTTGTGAATAAACTCGTGAGTTAAAACAGTAACTAACAAACTGTGCACACTTATCAAATAACAACCCTTATCAATTAATTTTTGATGTTTTGACAACCGCTGCTATCTTCATCACTGCTTAGTTTTTTGTTACTAAATTGCTTCCTTTAGTGTAAGGCTTTTAAGTCAAACAGTTTAATGTCTTCACAGTGCACTAATACATTACGTCATTGTTGTTGTCTGGCATATTGTATTTTATGCCATATGTCAAAAAATACATGCCACTTTTATTTTTTGAATAACTTTGTGAAACACTGACTGATTTTGATAATTTTTGGCACACAGTATCATAACAAAAGTAGATATAAGTGACAATAGTTTAGCCCACCTCATTTGAATACTGTTGCTACACTACCTTGTAAAATACAGAAGTAGTAATTTGGCCGTTAACAACAGTGAATTCATGCCGGTTACTGCATGCATCGACTCAGAAAATTACTGCAATCGCTAAATGATTCAAAATGTGTTAATTATTTAACATTAATCGTATTCATTTATAGTTTGTACGTCAACTAACTGAAACGATGCATCAACAGTGAGTGAGCCACTCTGAGTCAGGCAGTTATTGAACATGCAGTTTGCGAGTGGCGTCAACGTCTACCGGTTGCATTTGTGGTGGAGGTGGACATTTTGAGCACCTGCTGTGATAAAGATGATGTCATGTGACATGCGTGACTTTTTGAGAGATAATAACTGTTACTCGTTTTTGTCGCTATTCAGGTAATAATTTCTCAGCTGACACATGTGCTACCCAGTATAAATCCATTGATTTAAGTGGCCAAAGTGAGACTTCTGAATTTCACAAGGTAGTGTATCAACAGTATAAAAGTGAGGTGGCATAAAACTGCAGTAATTTTTGTCAAGTTTCTTCTTGATGTCGTGTGCAAAAAATAGTTAAAATTGGCTCATGTTTTAGGAAGTTACTCAGAAGCTAAAAGTGGCACGTGTTTTTTTTTTGAAACACGGTGTAGTAAGGGTCAGATCGGTGCAATCGTTGGTGGAGTTCTGGCTGCCTTGCTTCTCATTGGAATTGTCATCGTGGCCGTTGTCTACTTCAAGAGGCAGTTAGCTCGTTCAGAGGAAAACAAAGCTCGCATAAATGCCCGTCTAGCTGGCGAAGATGAAATTCTCGTAAGTTATATTCTACCTGCGTAATCTCAAGATAAAATACCTATCTCAACAGGACTTTGGAGTTGGTTTGATATTGTTCAGTAGGACAGATTCACTAATTGTCTTATTTCGATTTAATGGTGCTTGAGTCATTATCGTCAGAATTTTCAGCAGTCAGTTTCCTACTGGCTACTAACACTTTGAATCACATTTTGTTATCGTGCGTATTGCTGTAAATGAATCTATATGCTTTATGAAGTCGCTATGTAAATGAGGTTTTTGTTTGCTGCAGCCTCTATCACCAAGTTCAGCCAGACCTGACATGGCTAAGATGAGAATTATCACGGAGTCTGAACTGAATCGTGGAGATGTTATTGGCTCCGGTGCCTTTGGGACTGTTTACAAGGTACATGTGTGTTACTTGGAGTTCTTGTTCAGTTAATTAACTTATATTTCATGAAAGAGCTGTCACGAGAAGGTGAAAAGCTGTTGTTTGAATTGCAGCACTGCAATGCAGGTGGAGTGTTATTTTTTGGCAGTGCTTGGAACATATTCAAGTTAGATTACCGATTCCAATTTGGAGGATGTGACGATTGTGACTTGCTGTGTTTTGCTTGGGCTGCTGTTGGCAAGGAGTGAGGATTTTATATTATTATTATATTCATAATTTTATTTATATTTATATTTATATAGCACTCTATGCAGAGCTTCAGAGGCACTGGTGCTTTTAGTTTGATTTTTGGCAGCACATTGTCTCCCGATTTTGTGCTTATTTTGATTTTCAGGGCGTGTGGGTGCCGCTGAATGAGAACGTGAAGTTGCCGGTAGCAATAAAGGTTCTGAACGAAGGATCTTCAGCGACTGAAAGCCGAGAGCTGTTGGACGAAGCTCGTATAATGGCGTCGGTGGTTCATCCGTATTGTCTGCGTGTCGTCGCCGTTTGTATGACAGCTCGACTGATGCTGATTGTTCCTCTCATGCCACTTGGCTCTCTGTTGGACTACGTCCGCAAGAACCGAGCCAACATCGACTCTAAGATGATGCTCAACTGGGCCACACAGATTGCTCGTGTGAGTTGACAGAGTTGGATATTCATCATGTCCTGAACACACTTTATTCTATATAGCTGTATTCGGTGGTGTTCCGTCAAAACTGGGAATGACAAAACCTGGAAATAGTGATATAGGCTTAGGTTTAGGAAATAACGTTAAGGAGAGGGTTAGGTATTAAGGTTTGGGATAGGGCTAGCGATTGGTATAAGGTTATGGTAAGGGATTAGGGTTAGGAATAGGAATAGGGTTAGGTAAAGGTTAAGGTTAGGGTTAGGGTTAGAAATAGGGCTATGGCTAAGGTTAGGTTTAGGGATTGTGTTGTGGGGTAGTTTTGACGTTTCCGGTTTTGTCGTTCTCGGTTTTGACAGTGAACCATATTTGGTTATGCTGAAGTGTATTTGAATACGTTATGCACAGTAACATGCATACAGCCAAGGTACTATGCAGTATGTTGAGAAAAAATTTAACATCTGTTCAAAGATCTGAGGGGTTTAGTTTACTGCACTGAATCAGATGGAATTTTTTTAGAAGAAAAAAAACAAAACAAAGGAAGCCAGTGAGTTTTTAGGTTTAGTTGTATTTGTGGCTTTGGTACTGTCTTGTCGGTCGTTGGGATGTTGCTGTAGCAGTCTCTAGTGGACTTTTGGACATTTATCTAAAGTCAGGTATCACTGGATAATTGGTGTAAACTTGGAAAATAAATGTCAGTGAAGTGGTTCTTTCTCTGTCGTTGGGTGTTTGAACTGCAGCTAATGGTGTTTACAGGGAATGGAGTATCTCGAAGGACGTGGAATTGTTCACCGTGATTTGGCTGCAAGGAATGTCCTCGGTAAACTGTTTGGGTTGTTATGCTATGCATATGTATGCAACATTAGCTTGTAATTTCACGTCTGCGTACTATAGTCTTTATGACATACTGTACAACTTTTAACTTATTATTTCTCCTTTTATTTCCTAGCATTGAAACACTTGTCTTTTGCTTACAGCTGCACTGGTATTTACTGTCATTTATTGATGCACTTATGCAGGATAAAAATATTATTTTGAATTCTCGTCATTACATACCATATTGTTTTACGTGTTCTTAATTATTCTGCTTTCATATCAGCCTTGTGCTTTTTTTTTGTTAACAAATGCATTGGTTTATGTCATTATTCAATGCTGTGTTGTGATGGCTGCAGTTCAGAATGCAAATGTCGTTAAAATAACAGACTTTGGTTTGGCCAAGTTTTTGCCGCCTGACCAGGATGTGTTTAAAGCAGTCGGAGGCAAGGTATGTCAAGTGCTATAAACAGATAACTTTTAATTGTATAATCTGTAATTGTTAGCTGTAATTGTTGTAATTGTTATTCACTTTTTTTGTTATATTTGTGTTGTGTCTTGCAGCATGAATAATCTTTGCAATATTCGTATATGAATTTTCTGATCCTGTGATTATAAAACCGATAATTGCATCTTGTTGTAATTTTGATGAATTTATATTGCATGCTTATTAGCTTCTGTTTTATGCTGTGAGTTTATTCAAAGAAATTTTTGATGTCAGATGCCTGTGAAGTGGCTTGCACTCGAGTCAATTGAACATCGCATCTTCACTCACAAAAGTGACGTTTGGAGCTACGGTCAGCGATTCTCATGTGTTTTAATTGCTGCTTTGCACTGCAGTATCTTAAGCTTGATTAATCCATCCAGAAACGATAGTTTTGGAGTGGACTTATGTTTTGCTGGCATTTCTTTGTTTTTCCTCTTGTTGCGAGATTTCCAAGCTCCATGCGTCGATCGCCACAAAATTTTGCATCATGATTGGAAGTGTGCTCGATATAATCCTGGTTCAAAATTTCGGGAAGTTTTCCCTAAAAATATTTTAGGGGCCAAAACCATGCAATAGTTGGCACAGTTTTGGATGACTTTAAACTCTGATGGCGAATATTTCTGGAACGGATGAGGATATTAAAAATTGGACAAGTACCTGATCTATTCCGATTTCTCCTACCCTGATCAAAAAGTCGAACAATCATTAAAATCTAAATGTCAAATCATACCCATTCAAGTTGACTTTTTCGGAAGACCATATTTTGGCCCCTGGGGGTGCTGCACCTCCATATTTTTACACACACTAGAGAAAGACTAAGTCTTACTAGTGTACATCCCACCGGGGACAGGGGTTTCTCTTACAATTTTTTTTCATTGGGGGTCAAAAATAGGCTTAAAATTTAGCGAATCAGCACCTATAACTTTGGGGGTAGAGGAAGTAAGACCACGAAACTTTGCCACATTTTGTCCAATATGGTAGGCATGATTACTTATGATCATGATCACAATTTTTGACCACTTTCAACTTTGACCACAGATATCTTAGGAATCGAACAAGATATTGAAAATTTGAAACAAAATTGATTGACAGCGCTCCCAAGGGGGTTTAGCAAGAAGAATTTGGTGAACTTTGATCCACTAACAAAAAAGTTATAGGTGCAGATGTTGACCCATCTGAACTCGTCAGTGCATGTTCTGCATATGCTAATGCATTTGAGTTCGGGCCACGTCACTTTGCTACCAGTGGAATTTCAACTCCCTAAATGTTTCCTCCAATCGGACATAAGGCGCTGGGGAGACTCACGTTGGACTCTGCCCCAAATTTATAGCAAAATTATTTTTACGACAGATGTGTGTATCTTGTGCCATTTTTGGTGTGCCGTAAGTTAGATGTGCAAAAAATAGATGTATTGTATGCTGTGTGGTTTTTGCGAATTACGACTATTTATGTCTAATTGTGGCATTTGTGGAATCGCAGGACGTTGTGGATTTGTACTCTCAATTTGCAGTGTTATCGAAAATATTAAAAGTGGTCACTTTTATGTCTTTTTTTACAATTAGGTCGTAGACTTTTGCCTACGTGTTTGCCCATTTGCATGCATATTTAAAATTTATGATGTTTCCATGATATTTTTGGCATGCAGTGATGGACTTTTGCAAGCAGGGTGAGTGGGTGACAATTACAGAGCTGAAAGCTTTGGCTCAGATTACGTATATTATCACCGTGTTATTGTGAAAAGAGGATAAGCAAAAGCAATAAGCATACATGCTTGAATGTGTTGGGTCTGGAATAAATTTGCTGCACTATCTGAGAGATCTGATGGTCTCTACTGAAACTGTTATTTTTTGCTTGCTGTTTGCTATCTCCAACGCTGCATTGCATCAGAAATTTTCTGCCTGAGTCCTGTATAAATTGTTTGTTCATTACTGTGCTATATTGTGCCATGTGTGATGCTTTAGGAGTCACCCTGTGGGAGTTGTTTTCCTACGGTCAGCGGCCTTATGAGGACGTGCGTGCTGTGGAAATCCCCAGCTATCTTGAGCGTGGAACCCGACTTGCCCAGCCCACCATCTGTACCATTGATGTCTACATGATTCTCATCAAATGTAATTTATTATTTGTTTTCGTGGTGTGTGGCTCGGTAGTCTAACGGTAACATGTCAGACTTGTAATCCTGAGGTAACTCAGAGGCGCAGGTTTGATTCCGCACCGGGACACTGCCGGGTAACGACCTTAGGCAAGTTGTTCACACACATGTGCCTCTGTCACCAAGCAGTATAATTTGGTACCGGCTTCACCGCTGGGACGTAAACAGGCACACCGCGCGATACACTGGCCCCGTATCCGTGGTCCCGCAGTGTAAAAACTGGTGTCTGGCTAAGGGTCTTAGGAAACGGAGATCAGCGCCGCCCTATGGGCTGTAAGGCTCGGGAAGGACTTTACGTTTTTTACGTTTTATGTTTACAGATTGCTGACAATGTGTTAGTGTTTCAAAGGTCATCCAATGAATAGGTTACAAAAAGGGATCACACTGCTGTCATTTTTCAGGATACGTAAATCCAAGATACAAGTTTTGTACATAATTTATTTTTGAGTACCAGCTTTCAGCAGCTAGCTTTGTAGTAGTAGCAATAGTAATAGTAATAGTTTTTAGCCCCTGGGAATCTTTACTACCAGGGTGGAAATAAGTTATAGTAGTAGTAATAGTATCAGAAATGATGGTGTTAACTTAGGTAATGTGAAAGATGTTGCAGTTTGCAGAATATTTGCATCGATGGCCTAGTCATTCAAAAACCAGCACATTGGATAGAATACAAGTTAATTTTGTGCAAACAAAGTAAATAAATAAACTGAATGATCATATTTAAATAGTAGTATTCTAATTTACTAACAATGGCTGTTTCATACGAATGCATATTGTGTGGAACGTTTTTCAGAATGTTTATGTATTTTTCATAGTGTTTAATTGTTAAGGAATGTACTGATCAATCAGTTAATTCAAATTATATATATTTTTTTTACATTTTTATTGTTTTGGTAAAACAGGTTGGCTAGTCGATGCAGAATGTCGACCTTCCTTCAATGAACTGGGTGAAGAGTTCTCTAAAATGGCTCGAGATCCAGGCCGCTACTTAGTCATTGAGGTATGGTTCGTATAGAATCACTAAAACCCTGCTTACTAGCACTGATGAGCAGTTAATTATCATTTTTATCAGATGTTACAAACAGTTTTAACAGGTTGTTTCATCAGGGTCGTTCTGGTGTTTATGTGGTATATAAATTGACATTTTACTTATTTATTTTAATTTGCTTCTTGCCTTACAGTTAAGTTAAATCATTGCCATCTGCTTTTCCGCTGAAGATTGTCTTAGGAAATTTACGGAACAATGGAAGTTTGTGAAATGTAGAGCGTGATATTCATTGTGTAAATAATGAAGATGAAGCAGCAGATGTTCAGTTTTGGCAGTTTTTGTTACCAAATTTGTCATTTTTTTGCTTTGCCAATTTTCCAGTTAGTTAAGGCAAATCGTACTTTTGCAAGGCAGTATATACACCATGGGCCATAAAAAATGTGGCACTGTACTTTTGTGTGTATCTTCACCAATTATTGACCGATTTTCAAAATTTTTCCACTGGCACACTCTGCGGACAATTTGCGATAATATGATTATTATATATCCACCACACGGTAAATGCATCTCTACACAAATTTGTGAAATGTAAATGTAAGCAAAAACTAATGACAATAACAATAATTTAGGTAAATGAAAAAACGCTTCACACCAACATTGCGATGAATGATCCGTATGACACTAGACTGAGTTAGACTCACATAGTTTAGTGTCATAAAGACCATTCACTGCAATGTTGGTCTGAAGTGTTTTTTTTCAATTTTGCCAAAATGCTTGTTTGTTGTTATTGTTATGTATGCATATTTCATTGATATTTCACAAGGTATTGTAGAGATGCACTTACTTTGTGGTGGCATATGTAATAATCACGTTATTGCAAATTGTCTGCAGAGTGTGCCAATGAAAGAATTTTGAAAATTGATAACTAATTGATGATGATATGGACAAAATTAAAGTGTCACATTTTTTGGCCCACCCTGTATGTTTGTTTCTTTTAGGTTGATTCTGTGCTGAGGACCCTGTGAAGCAAGCAGGCGCTTTGTTTGCATTGTTGATAGCAAGGCATATGTGGGTGGTCTTGTGGTTTAGGGAGACAAGCAGATGCGGATGCCACTGACTGATGACTATAAAGCCGAGGAGCTGATAACGGACGTTGGTGGTAACACAGAAGGGCCGGAAGAAGTACTAACAGTGGACGAGTACCTGATGCCTCTGAGGTGGGCAGCCGAAGACGAGAAGAAGTCTGCTGATGTGGTATAATAGAATATCGTTACAGCTTAAAATAATGTACCAAGTTTTGGTAATTGATTCATTGGCTAATTCGTTTATTTGTATAATGTGAAGCAGCCTTACTGTGGTTGGCCACCTTGACGTGATGGTGGGGCTTTGTGCTTGGCGCTGGGCAAGTGTAACACTAACAGCCTGCCCACCTTGGAGGTAAGGTAGTGTAAGGTAAGGAATGGGAAGCAGATTTGTGCATGTGCATGAATAATTTGACCTAGCTCGACCCTTTTTGACGGAATTTATTTAACAGTCTAGCTCAGCCAATTAAGATTTTTTAACCTAACCTATCAATAGTCTGCTAAAAATCAGGACTTTTTTTCCACTGGGCCCTGGTAGTATTTTACTTATTTAATACCTGATGTATTTGTCGCATTTTGGCAGAAGCAGAAAAACGCCGACGACAAGAGCAGCAGATTGAAATCGGGTGAGTCGCTGAGAATTGAGAAGAAATTCAAAGATTTGGAGTCGGCGTCGGCTAAGCGTAGAAGCCGTGGTAGAAAGCGTAGTTCAAGCTACACTTTGGATCCGACTACGCCGCCGAAGGACAGCGAGATGTCTACCGGGCGTATGAGTGCTGCGGTTACTGACAGTGCTTTCGGTAATGCTAATGACGATGCAGCGGAGCGCGATTGGATGCTCGTCGCCGCTGGAGAAGATAACTACGTGAAGCCGACGCATGAAGCCACGCCCACTGCTGCAGCCAGGCGTATGACTTACCTGTGCACATATGTATTACACTGTTTATTCGTGCATTTATTCATACTGATGGCGCTCAGAGACGTTGTAAATACTGTCATCCTTCTGTAGTGTTTATTGGTTGTTGCTGATGATTTAAATTCTGTATACAGAACCAGTTGCTGTGTTTATCTGTACAAGAGTTTGATGCTTTCGTCAATCAGTGAAAAAATGGCTAGAAATATTTTCTTTTGCACTAGTTTTCTTAGTTGTGCTTATCACTGCTTTTAAGCTTTTGATTAGGTGACTGACAGAGCGTCCAGCCCAAAAGTCAAAAGTACTCCTGCTCTAGCAGTTAGCAAATTTCTGAGCTTTCAGCTTTAACCTGGATGACTTGAGAAAAGTTGTTTCATTAAATAAAAAAGAGCAAAAGTAACAGTTAGTGTTAATGAATTTGGCAGCTTTTTGGCATCTGCTTTGTCACTGAGTGTCACTGTCTGTTGTCACTCTAGTAAAAGTAAACACGTAGGTTTTCTGCATAACTTCATGTGTGAGCTATTGACCGCTTTTCAGAATTTTTTTACTCTCGTACTTGTTAGTAAATGTGCAATATTGTAATTTTTTTCCTTGTACGAGTTTCTGCTTTACCTTGTAAATGTTAGCATTCAGAAGCTGACATTAGTATTTCCAAGGTAGTGAGTGTGGTTAATATTTCTTGGTAGTATTATTTCAAATGGTGTCTTTTTGTCATTGTTGGCTAGCATATTGATGCTGTTGAAATTATGCATCGGTAATTTGCTATAACATATAGCTCTTAAAATATCTTGTCTTCTGCTGCTTTAAATATGAATTCATCAAACTTGCAACCTGTTATTGATGCTGCAGAAGGGAAAGCGAAGGCCACAGAAGATAACAGAAAACAATCATCTAAGCCACCAGTCAGCAGTAGCCAAAGGCAACGGCCGCGTTCATCTCGCAAGTCCAAGCAAAACGACAGCAACGTGCCTGACGTGTCTACGACGTCACCTTCGACAAACGGCGTCAACGAGTCTCAAGTATGAGCATTCAACCTCGCTACGTCCACTGGCTTTTTACCATGAATGTCTTTTTGTCCGTCATCAGATTGTCGCCAAACCATTTTGTTTGTTTATCACATGTCGATTGCTGTCTGTGTGATTCAGTTTGTAATTTATCCATCGTGTAGCTAAGGTTGCACCGAATATCTGCTCCTTGTTAGAAGTTAATTAACTGCCATATAATATTAATTTGTTTCAATACATGACATATTGCCTGTTATTTTGAGGTGACCACTGCAAAACCTGGGAATGGCAGAGAGTTTGGTAGCTGCAAGAAAAAAATCTTGTCCGGGGAAAACAGTGTATTGTTAAACTCACTTTTCAGGCAACACTGGTGTTTAGTAGCATAGTAAAAGGTAAAGGGAACCATGCCCCAGCTGGGGCGTATGCGGGGTGCTCATCTCCCACTCGCGGCCATTGAGCCCGTAGGTGGATAAACCATTTGAGTCCGTGACGCATTTCCAGTGCGACGCCAGACCTACGGTTACCTTCCCAGCCTCCGGGCATCACCGCCCTTTGACCGGTACCAAATTATACTGCTTGGTGACAGAGGCACATGTGTGTGAACAACTTGCCTAAGGTCGTTACCCGGCAGTGTCCTGGTGTGGAGTCGAACCTGCGCCCGAGTGACCTCAGGATTACAAGTCCGGCACGTTACTGTCAGACTACCGAGCCACACATTGCATTGAGTTGCATTCTTGGATCTATTTTATTGATATCATGTTTGCATATCTTGTTATGTACAATGGAACTGCAGCAATTTGTTCTTCTCACTCCGGCTGTGCTTAATTCAGCCAAGTGTTGGCAATTTATTGGTGGCATTTCTCAATCTTTTTCACGTGTGCACGCTGTTGGACCGTTGACCATATTTTCAGCATTATTATTGATTTGATTTGATTTGATTTGATTGTAATACTGTGTATTCCAGAAGAAAGGCATTCCATGTTTCCCTTTTCGAAGATTTATACGTTTCCTTTCAAATTTGGAACCATCTCGGCTGATATAATTCCAATTTTACATAATATGCAGCAGCGAGGGAAGTAACATGTGCTGGTAGCGTGGTGTATTTTTGCAAATCTTTAATATTAAATGTTGACAACCCTTAACAAGTAAAAAAAAGAATGGAGTTATTACAGTCAGAACTTACTTAGAGCTCTATGAAAAACACGACTCTCATGCGCAGCATGCGCAAAATATTCACACCCATATACATTACACAAAAACAGGCCATTTAACTTTATTGCTGCAAGAAAAGTCTAGTGAAATAGTTGCAACATAATGCAGCATTTGCTGTAGGCCTAGCAGTAAATGAAAATATTTCTGGTCAAGCTTTTGTGTACAACTGCTTACATGCTGCTGACAAATAACATTACAAAACACATGCACATCTTCTTCGGTGTTTGTATCAGTGTAACTGTTTGTTTCATGTAAAAGTCTGCAGACTTTTCATCAAAATGGCCTGCTTTTTTGGGTCACCCATTACAGTCATAGACCTCTTAAAATAAGTACTGACGGCGGCCGTTCTCGGGTCTGTGAACTTGGGTCCATTGGTATTTTTAGTTTTTTTTACTGTAACTTTGTCAAACATGGTCCGTTTGCTATAAAATTTTGTACACATGGTGTCACAGACGACGTGAACAAATGGTGCAGTTTGGTTATTGTATGATTTCTGTTTCCAGCGTACTTAAACATAATCATTGTCAGTGCAGAATTACGGTGTCGTAAATGTTCAGCTGATTGAAGTTCTATGGTTCATTGCAATATACGTACAGTTTAGCCACAATATATGCACACATGAAAAAGTAGAAATCATACAGTCACCAAATTTGCGACATTTTTTCACGTTGTCTGTGACACTATGTGCACAAAATTTTGTAACAAATGGACCACGTTTGACAAAGTTATGGTAAAAATACTGAAAATATCGATGGACACAGGTTCACGGACCCGAGCATGGCTGCCGTCAGTCCTTATTCTAAGAGGTCTATGATTAAAGTACATTATGACAAGAAACAATAGATAAAGCGTTACACCACAAGAAACATACAACGGCTGTAAGATCAGCTCACGAGAAACTGTTAGACAGGGTGATGCATAAAAAGTGGTAAATACATGCTTTACGTAGATTGAGCAGTCGGACAGTTTCAAAAACGACCAGCTTTGATCATTGCAGTGCAGAGTGGTCATGTTGAACATTGTGTTCCAGCATTCAACATGACCAGCCTTCACTGCAATGATCAAGGCTAGTCGTTTCTGAAACTTTCCGACTGCTCGATCTATGTAAAGCATGTATTTTCCGCTTCCATGTGCTGCCCGGTAACTACAAAGTTCTCATTATTCAAGGCAATTAAAGTCAGCAGAATGAGTGTGGCTGGACTGTTCACTCCTTGGCATCTGCTATGCCGCCAGCCGTGATCGCATAAGAAGCCTCACTTTCTGGCAGGTCCGGGCTACACAAGAACACATGACAATAGCTGCATTTTGGATGGCCGAACAACCGCGAACAAGTTCAGTGTACCACAGATAAATATACTATAAATATGCTAATGATAATAATACTTTTAATAGTTTTAATACTTATAATCCGACATCTGGTGGCAACAGTTTCAATAATTTTCCCGAGAATCAAATGACATAAACGACTATGATAAACGCAGCATGCACGATACAGCATTGACATAACGCCCTGTGCCTCGATGCAGTTCTGAATGGGGGGAGCTAGGTGAGAGTTGTGGTGGAGATTTGTTAGGAGGGATTTAGACTGTAGAAATATCACTGCTCTGAACTCCTCCACATTACAAAGCAGCTACGTACTAAGTTATAAACAGTGTCACCACTGCATCCGTGAGAGATTTAGATAAGTACCACGGCAATATATACACCGTGTCCCAAAATTAGCGACACCCCTACAGATAAGTTAGTGTAAAATCGTTAGTATCTAACTACAGATTTTTTCAAAATTTGGAAGATTCAGGGAGACAATCATTTTGAACTAGTCTTTAACGTTTCTTACTCAAAGTGGCCACTTTTGGCCTCGACGCAAAGCTGGTGGCGTGGCGTAGTTGGTAACGTGTTTCGGCTGAAACGAAGTTACTCTGCGACCGGCCCGGTTAGTACTGCGATGGGTGACTGCCTGCGAGCAGGTAAACCATCTCGGTGCGAAGCCTGCCAGCTAGGTCAACTCAGCCTTCTACCCTCCGTGGGACGGTAAAATGAGTAGTAACTCATTTACATGGGTTACGGAAGGTGGGGACCTTGGTACAGCTGACTGGGGTTGCCTAGCCGGCCGCTGTGCCAGCCTGTGTCTGCAGGCTGCACGCGGCGGCCGTGCGGCAGGCGGCTCTGGTTAGTGACGAAAGCGCATTAGAGGCGTGTTTGCGACGATGTGCTATACAAATTGACGACCTTTACCTTTACCTTTTATAGACTATCTAGGCCCATCCAGGCTTTATTGCCTGAGACTAGATGCAGCAATGTCAGCACTGTCCAACTGCCACACTGCAGGCAGCGTCTACTGGCGTTAATGAGTACAAGACGACTGATAAGAGGCACAGTCAAAGAAGACAGCCAGCATTAATCCAAGGAAGTCTTATATAGATAGCTGCTATCTATGTAGAGTTCCATGATTAATCACTTTCGGCTAAAACCAAAACTCATTACAATGTGTCCCACTGAAACCATAACCAGGCCAAAAATGCCTTTATTGTCTGATTCTGCACCGAAACCAAAGTTCAGTCGACCTTTATTGTTGATAATTCGGCAAATGCTGCTGCCTTGATCCGTATATAATATTTATTCACCGATAGATGTCGCCACGGGAAGCAAATTGTTGGATGTTGTTAGAGGTCTATGTCTCTGATCTCTTCTAGGGTTAAACCCGAGTTTTTTAGAGGCCCAACTTGATGCGTTCTGGAGTTTTTATGAGTTTTTAGATGAACTTTGGTGGATGCTGTTCAGTGCCCACGTCAAGTAAATATAAGAAAAATGCCAATATGTATGTTTAAATGTTTTAAAAGCCCATTCGTAATGAAACACTCCATTGCTAGTGGAACAAAAAGCTACAATTGGATTAAGTTTGGGGTGGGTCTGTTTGGCGGTTTCGCCCAATAAAGCCCACAGGTTTTTTGGGTATGTTCCCGGCTGTGTCAACCCTGGCTTCTAGTGAGTTATGACTTCTGTTTCAGCTCACTCCTGTACATAAAATTCCGCCGTGGCCACCAGTCACAGAGCAGTTGTCGCCAGTTGACAGGCACAGCAGCAAACCACGGAGATGATGAACTAAATGCATTGAATGATCTCAATGCCAATACAACACTGGTTAGCATTGTTACCATTTGTCTGTCTTTATGTCTATCTCAGTAGCCAGCCGTAGAAGTTATCTCTCAGGGATGGATGGCACTGAATGGCCTATTTTGTGCTGATGTGCCGTTAAGAAACTACTCATTCACTCTCAGGGATGGTAAATTTTGTCCCACTTTTTAAAATGGCACAAACGGAAAAGCATCGATTTTCCATCTCACTTTTTATTACCTCATGTCATCACATTGCACAGATAAAAATTTTTAGCAGGTGTCACTCCTGGATCCCATAAATGCCAGTCACCCCAAATCACACTAAATTCCAAATTTTCAGGCGTGGCACCCTGACCACAAAAATGTGTATTCAATCTCCAAAATGTACCAAGTTTTGCAGATATATTCTTTAAAGAATTTCAAGGGTAACACTCTTCGACTCCTATACTGGGGAGGATGCAAGATTCCCATTCCCCAGATCTCTACTCTTATTAGTGTTATTATTAAGTGAACATTTATATAACACACTATCATGGCAAAGAAATCTCTAATGTGCTCGATGTGTTGATGCGCATTCACTGTCCAATTTTTTCATGCAACTAGCAGACGGTACTACTGTAGTGCGTTTTAGCCATCACAGTTCTGTCTGTCTGTCTGTCTGTCTGTCACATGGGTGGATTAGTCAAAAACGGTGCAAGATAGGATCACCAAATCTTCACCGTCGGCTGCCTGGAAGACTCTAGTTTCAAGAACCGTAAAGCTTTTCCGTAAATTTAAAAGGGGTCACCCCTAACAAGGGCGCTAAATGAGAGGGGGTAGGGAAAATTTGCGATATCTAGCCGATACAGCGTTGGCTGAGCGAGACACGTCACGCCCTCTGGTGAGTACGAGTAAAACACTATGGCGCCCTCTGGCGACTTACTTAGACTTTGTTTTACTGGGCTTTCAAACATAAACCGCTGCTGTTGCGAGTTCCCGTTTGCGTTAGCAGAGCTTTTCTTGTACGAATTTGTAGCTGATCTTGCTGGCTTAGTATCAGCTCATCTGCCATGATTTTAAGTTCATGTGTGCTTAGTTTGCCATTGCTGTGCTTAGATTGATGCAGTTTTTGAGAAGTTATGTTTCACAAGGTAGTGTATTGATGTGCATTATGGGTGTGGTACTGTGGTTTGTTTTGTGTGTTAGGAAAAGCCGACAAGAGATCCTATGTCTGCAATCGATGACTCAACATCTCAACACAGACAAGCATAAGAACACTTCAACAACAGGTCCAAAGAACACGATACGTGGGCGTCGATCACTATGGGACAGGGTGGGGATATTTGGACTTGGGGATACTATCACAAATGCCTTTTTGCAAATATTCGAGGAGTAATGGTGGTAACTTACATAAACTTTTGTCCATGCAACTCTTTGGTCAGTCGATTCTTAGGAAAATTATTGAAATTGTTGCCACTAGGAGTCCAATTTAAGGCTGACATGCATTGAATTCGATTTTGGCTGAGGCTCGGTCCCATATCCCGCTGGGTGAGCTTACAAACCATATAGCTGGATTTCATGCGGCCTACTTCCAACGTACAGGAGAGACAAGAAGGGGGGGGGCGGAAGGAGGCAGAAAGGGAAGAGGAGGAATAAGGGAAAGGGAGCGGAAGAAAGGGAAAGTGAAAATTTGCTACTATATGTTTCCTCAACCCTGGAGAGAGATCAACAGCTTGTCATCAGTCATCACTATAGTTCTGACAATCTCGTTACATTTCACTGTCAGCTATTTGCTGTCATTTGATTTTAAAGTGGATGACGTATGATCGATAAACTTGGCTGATTTTGTTGGCCGATAAAATGGGCCAACAAAAATCTGTCGTACGTCATACAAATATTGGCTGATTTTGTCCGCTGCTTGTTTACGTTAAGGTACTATGGTGTTTGTTTACAAATGGAGACAAATATTCATTTTTGTTATTTATTTGGTCAGTTATTCCATAATGTTCATTATCGTTATTTCGATGGAGGAAAAAATAATGCAGATATCATTGTGATCTGCTGTTGTGTATTCATGACACCAATTTCGTACAAAGTTATCCAAAATCGTCCAGCGCTTTTATTGGACAGCCGAACCATGTTCACAAAAGTTGGCCAACTTTATCTATCGTGTGCCACCCCCTTAAGTCTCGTGCTTGAAGCGTTTTATATTTGCTGCCGTATCCTAAAGCTGGTGTCAGATAAGATAGTTTCTTTTAATGCTAGTTATTCTATGAATGATTGTTAAGAACGGATTCAGCTGACGGAAGACCCCATTGCCGCAATGCATAGGTAGCTAACTAGTCGCAAATGGTGAAGAAGACCGCACTGGAAAAGCAACTTTCAGACTACCACTACCACCACTTCTAGTTCCAGAATCCAGATGGTTCTCATCGACGGCGGACAGTCGCCGGTTTGCGTTAATGGTAGTGTCATGAGATGGGACAGATTCGTGTTAGCTGTCCTCGCTGCAACGTCGCTGAGTGACGACAGAGCATCTGGTCTTCTAGTGCCCAGCACGTGACCAGGCTCAGGGGGTTACCGCGACCTCATGGCCAGACCTCAAACTAGCATCCAACCCGCGACGCCTGTGGAGTTTCCTGGAAAGGAATGGGGTGATCCCCCGGACAGGGGATGAGGCAGAGAGATGGCGACTGTTAGCAAAAACTGTCTCGTCTGACGTGAGCTTTACTAACAGTAGCATGCTTATTTGTTTTTGCAGCCTTTGGTTTATTTTGATGTAGTTGTAGTTCAAGTGCACTGCTTCCTAACACTGCTACCTTAGTTTTAGTGCGTCCGCCGTGTTATATTGGACAGAGTGACAGATTGATGCCAAATATTCATGCTTGTAACCTAGCCATGCTTTTTCACCTTTTTATATTTCTGTAGCCTGCAATGCATAGCTGTTGCCCTCTGACTTTTAGCGTTGCTCCTGAGCTTCTTGTTATTAATTATTGCAAGTTTGGTGTGACTTGATTATCGCTGGTTGTGGACTTTGGGGTAATTTTTATTTAGTGTATGACATTCCCCGTCATTTCCAGCTTTTACGGCACGCATTTTTGCACTCTTAACTTTATTACAATTTGATGTTTTTGATCGATGATTGATTGATATATTTAATGAATGTTGCTGATATTTTTCTGAACTACATATCGCTTTCTGGTTGCTGTTTTTATGTGCATACGTGGGGTGATATTGGTATTAATATTTTATATTGATTGTGATTGTGAAGTAGAGTTTTGTTTTCACTGTACTGAGTGTATACAGGGTGTTCCAAAAAAACGGATACCCAGTTTTATTTTTGGGATAACTTTGGTAATTCAGCACCGATTTTAACCATTCTTTCACTGTTACAAGCAGAAATTTATGGCGCGTAAACGAGAAGTTCTTCCACCCACCGCACCGTTATTGTGTGACCACATTACCTAGCAAAACAAACACTAC
>Ga0209671_1000286_pt1 | contig 30009 bp, 21 predicted proteins | sample WorMetHERISLAND2_2_FD_187401 | JGI IMG/M metagenome (GOLD analysis project Ga0209671, IMG submission 187401) | Marine gutless worms symbiont microbial communities from Max Planck institute for Marine Microbiology, Germany - Olavius geniculatus... | ecosystem: Host-associated > Annelida >...
CACAGAATCTGTATGACACATATTTCGAAAACATTCGTATTCTGTTACTGAAAAGCAGACCTGACAGAATACGAATGTTTTCGAAATATGTGTCATACAGATTCTGTGCATTCATACTCTATAACAAGCATTAAATCTCGGAAAGATTTCTATGACAACACGTTGCCACACCCCTTGTGCCACGCCCCTTCGACGACGAAAATAAATAAGTAAAACAAACTTGACAGCGACGCAGGCCTACCAGTACTAGAAGGCTCTACCACCAGGGCTGGAAAACTTAGGCTACAGCAAGCTTTAGATTACAAATTTTAATGGTCTTTTAAGTTTTTAAAGCTTTTGCAAGGTTTTTTTAGGTAGTTTTTGGACCAATTTTCCAGCCAATGTTTCTATCACATCGACCGTCACAAGCTGGTTATAGGCTAATTTTGCCAATTGCATTGACGTCAAGTTATTAAGGCAACACACTGACTGATAAGTGAATTGGTGACATAAGTTGACCCGCAACCACATGCAACATGACATTGTGTTAAACAGGCCGAGTTTCGAATTTTCCTTTTTTGACGCGCTGATGTAGGCGTCTATGATACGAGTTGACGTGTGTCCGTCCGTCTGCCCGTCTGTCCGTCTGTCTGTAACAGACGTATTGTGGCTAAGCGTTAGGTCGTAAAGGAAAAACTTTTGCACGAATAATTCACCTGGTGTCGAGGCTCTGTCGGTGCAAAATTTGGGTGATGCAGTGTAAGGGAAACATTTTCAAATTTGGGGTTGGATGAAGGGGTAGGAAAATGTGTTTTCAACAGAAAACTGGCCACATCTCGGAAACGGTAAGAGATACGGCCAAGATTACTATTAATCACTAATTATCTAATGGGAATTGGCATACTTCTTTTAAAAAAAAAATGAAAATCATTGACGTTGGATGATCTTGAAAGTCAGTACTGCAACAGGAACTGTATACATGTAGGCTGTAGCGTTTCTTTCCTAGCGATAGCTACGCTTTCTTGTTAATTGTCATTCTTTTAACCACTCCACTAGCTGATTAACTACGTCGTAAGTACGGTGTTCTTAAGTTAATTTGCACGGCAATAGCAGCGATTCGTAATTTAAGTAGTTAAGTTTCAAATGAGACCGATTCATTCAAACTATACAGGTTCACATATGACAAAGAAGCCCAGCTTTCGTTAAGGTGGGCCGACTAGTGATTGCAGTCCCATACACACTACGGTGACGCTGCTATATCGAACGCAACGATCAACGCTAAGATACGATATGGTAATTCGGCGCACATGCTTCCAAATTGCGGCCAAACCGCTGCAGATAATTATAGACATGGTTACTGACAGCCTACAGAAACTCGTCATCGCCGTATTCAACGGTACTATCGCCGACCCCTTACGATCGACGTACCGTTTAGTCACAATAGCGCACGATTGGCATAGCAAAGTGCGTAATGACCCTTCAGGTTCGTCCACGGTTTTCGTATCATCTGATAGAGCTTATATGCGACTTCCTATTATAGTGATCAATAGCAACCTTGGCCCTATCTCTCACCGTTTCTAAGAGGGAACAAAAACTTCTGGGCGGATTGAGCCCAATTTTTTTGGTGGTAGGCGCCCACGACGTAATCATCCCCATCCAAATTTGGTGACGATCGGTTCAGGGGTTTTTGGTTGGCTGAGGGTCAAAGTTTGCATTTTTCCCATAGACTTTGAAGGTCGTCCTTACAATACTCACACTATCGTGTGAGGTGTGATACAGCGACTTATCGGTTGACATTTTAATTTACCTATCCCACCTTTGTTCAACACCAAATTTGAAAATGTTCCCCTTGCACTGAATCGCTGAAATTTCGCAAGCGAAGAGACGTTATACCGGGCTAGTTAATTGTATAATAAGTTTTCCGGTAAGACTTAATGTTTAGCCACAATACATGCGTTACAGACAGATAACGATGGACGACGACAGACAGACGACGACGACAGACGACACATCGTAGGCCTACCAGTGACTCAACCTTAACGGTTGGCTAAAAATTAGTTAATATTAGCTTTTCTGTAAAGTCTTAAGGAATGTAGGCTCACTGAAAAAGTAGGCCTACGGGCATGCATGGGAGCAAGCTCCACTGAAAACTGACAGAATTGTTAAACTAACCGAACGTAAAAGGCAACTATTATCTAGTATATAGTTGAACAAGTACGATACACGAAATTAACTTCGGCCTTCCACTGGCAACTTTCATTATTATAGAGTGTTTACATGATCCAGCAAACGTCCAGCAAACGGCTAGCATTATATTTGCTGGAAGTTTGCTGAACGTTTGCTGGATCGTGTAAACACCCCCATTAGATAGGCAACAGCCTGTCTGTTAACAACGTTTGTCTGTGAATGTATTGCTGTTGAATACGCTCAATCGTGTTAATCGATAAACTTCGTACGCAACGGTATGAATGCTAATAACAAGTGACAACCAGTTTTATTATAAATTTCCCAGTGCAGTAGTGCAATAACTCTGATAAAAAAATTAATTGGGCCTACTAAAAGTTACAATAAAAAATACAAAGCAGCAGCATTAACGAGAAGTGCTGTAAAGCCTAGCACAAAAACAACTCGAGAATTTATTCACCCAGCTCGTCACACGCATGCAGTCCAGTCGTTGCAAAATGTTTTTATCATTTTATGTATTTAATATAAGCAGCTTACCAGTGGTCTATAGTTAGTCTTATGGGGAAGGCTCCGACTTGGGCTACAGTATCGAGAATAGCCACTTTCAACGACGCAAAGAAACGTAAGCGTCATTACGAGCAGCATTTTTCATGCACTTCACGTATAATGCTATGCAAAAATGTATGTTAATGTGGCATTATGTATATTTCATGCAGTCCACTATGCGGAACTGAATGCAAAATCTTCAACATATACCCAAGTTGTGGCAAATGCATACATTTCTGCAGCAGTATCTCCCGACTATGCACATTTTGCAGCAGCATGCATTACAACAAAACCAAACGATTAAAAAAATCAGTCGATAAACTCAATCAATCAAAGTACAAAACAAGCCAATTTCTGAAAAATATGAAAAAAATCTAGTCAACATCTTATCTTACACTAGCATTTTTCGCTAATCCGACGGCGTAATGAAATCAATAGTATACCTGTTCTAAAACAACAAATAAGATAAAAACTCATTTTTGCCACAAGCCTGCTGCCAGATGGGTAGCCTACATTAGCCCACAACGTTAGGTCATATCAATGTGGCGCAAGCGACTTCGAACAAGAAAATAATTATCGTCGTCGGCGGTGCGCGAAATTGTAACTGTGAAATTGGAGGTAAACATAAAATGCAAAATTTCACCATTGTGGAAACTTTCCGGGACCATAAAATACGTGTTTACTGCCCCTGATTTCTTCTCTCCTGGTTCCAATAGTGGGCCAATGTGGATCTTCAGTGTTCAAGACATTTACGACGTTGCACAAATCGTTGCGTCTGATGCGTCACTGACGTGACTCTAGTGTAACGGAACATGAAGTATTTAGAACCTCGTTTTGTTTTAGCTCACGATTACGCAGACTACTGGCTGGCTACATCGTGTCTCAATCTTCCTTGGTGTGTAGTTATTCCTCGTAAATAGAACATGTCCACAAGATAACTATAAAATTTCTACGAACTTATCGCAGAGGCGAAAACCGAACTGACCAGCAGGATCCGAATCCAGGAACATCGCGATCAAGATCAAATCCGATTTTTTTTAGTTCACCAGCGCTATTTTCAGTTTTCAAAAGCATTTCTTTGAGCCCCGTTACACTGTATGTATGCAATATGCCGGCAGTCGTCAACGGTTAAACCCCTTCTATTGACAGTGGATGACATGACCCCCAAGACAGAACCCCATTAGTCTACAATCCCTCACCCCTAACCGAACAGAAGCATGCTGCCCTCTTCACATCTTTATCAGTGGCGCGATTCATTCGAATCTACTTTGTATCATTTTATATTGGAATAGAAGTGCAAATGGTCGGCGGTTCGGCGGAGGTCAGAGCAGTCGGCAGCACGGCATGTCGCCGTGGTCGGCGGTCGATCTCTTGCCCTGACCGGTCGAACCGTCGTCGCTGGGCTTGACGGCGCCCGGCAGAGCGTCGATCGGAATGTCGGCACCGCTGAAGTAGATGCGAATGACGAGCAGCCAGAACTCCTTCTGCTCGCCGCGATTCCACGTGTACGTCACCTCGTGGTTGCCGTACTGGTTGCCGGAATACATGCGCACCGGAACCGTTTCGGCCGACACCACTTCCAGAGCTGCACGCCGCACACACACACACACACGTTGTCGTTTGTTTTTCACGCGTGCATCACAATAAATACTGCCCAATACGCGAGTCATTGTACTACGGAACTTGAACTGCAGTAAGCTACCGTAAACCTGACAAAACGTATTGTATTTCTTTATGATTCTAGGCCTACTCAATGTTAGACTAACCTAAGTTGTCTGGACTGAAATGCAAAAATGCGAAACGCAAAGTTCTTTACGAACCATAAAGTCCATTGTGCGGCGCTGATCTCCGTTTCCTTAGCCTTCAGTCAGACACCAGTTTACACTGCGAGATCACGGATACGAAGATTCGTTTGCGTCCCACCTTTCGCCGGTACTCACTGCGCCTACCCGTGCAGGGAGGGACGGCCAGACTGAGTTCACCTGGGTGGCTGGTTACATACCGATATGGGTTACCCGCCTGCCGTCCAAGTACTAACCGGACGAACTAGACTGAAATGAAGGAATAATTGACTGATTAATCGTAGCCGTACAACATTTTACACCAATGTGATTCTAAGCCAGAAAAAATTGCGAAATACCTGGGTCGACCATATGTAGCCAGTCGATGGCGCGTTTCATCGTCTGTGACATGGTCTCAAACAGCGGAATACCGAAGATTCCGCCCGAGCTCAGCATCAGAGGCTCAAACGTAACGTAGTTGACGACCAATGGTCGCTCGACTACGACGTCTCGACCGTCAAACGGCTTCACGAAGCCGATCCGTATGACGCGGATGTAGCGAGTGGTGCGGCGTCCGGACTCGACAAAGAAGGACCGCTGACTGTCCATGTTGCCAAAGTCTGCTCACAAACAACCCACGGCGGCCGTCAGTCACGCATCCATCCAGCAGCTAATTCACAATATAGGCTTGCACATCGATATGTAGGCCTAATAATAATAATCATCATCATCATCATTACTGTCATCACCACCATCGCCATTGTAGAAGTTTAAAAACAGCAACTAAAATGCAAGTAATGCTACACGTTGTTTGTCTGAATGTCGACTAACTTAATTATTTCGGACAACTTGAAGGCGCGCATAGGGAGACAGAACGGAACGTAACTGAACTTAGAGCGTAATCGATTTAGCAAAAACTGAAACCGGTTTCCTTTTAGTGTAGCAGTTTTTTGCAATGCATTAGAAAACCGAAACCGGTTTCGTGAAACTGAGGTTAACTGGCGAAACCGTCTCTGGACCAGGTTTCGCTGGTTGAAACCGAATTCTCGTTTGTTTACTTGTGCAAGATTAGACGTAAATATGACAAAAATTGAGATAAATTTATTTTTAGCATTATATATTTGTGTAATAGCGTCATGGCAGATATTTTCGTATGCAGGTGTGGTAAATGTGAATTTGTTTGACAAGATCATTGTTTTACGTGTAGGCCTGGTCGTCGTACCGTATTCATTGCCGGCTAATTATATTAACAACTGACTGAAAAAAGTTTGACAATTTTGCGTAATAAAACAGTCATGCATTGTGGAATTGCGAACGTCGTTTCATAACACATCTTTTTGGTTTTCATTGAACAGAAGATGCAATATTATCGTTATACAAGTGACAAGTGACACGTGCGGTGACACGCCTCATTGCGCGTTTGCATAGAAACCAGTTTCGTGCAATCCATTTGCACATCGAAACCTAAACCCGAAACTGGTTTCAGTTTTGCTACATCGATTGCGCCCTTAGCGTCTCAGAGAACTGAGACGCTTTCGTTTGGTTTCATTTCATTCAGTTAATTTTTGTCGCTTTGTACGTGGTTTTAAGCATCACTGCATGCACCTTATTTGACGTACACGGGCATGATCCGATGGTTCTCTCAGTTCGACAACGTTAGCCGAAGCTGCGACGACAGTAGGTTTTTCGTTGCAAGACGGTGCCTGCATGCAAACTAATACCTTGTTTAAGTTACACGATAAAGCTAGCTCGACGAGCTGGCTCTATAGCTGGACGAGCCAGTTCGATGTTTGGTCGATGTTTCCTCGACGTTTGCTTGATCGTGTAAACGGGGTATAAAACTTGCAGTGCACGCAAGTTGCATTGCAGCTTGCCTGTCAGTTACCCGGTGCAAATTATTAATCATATCGTATCGAATCGTCGTTACATGCAAACTTATTTTTGTGCACTGCATGAAAGCTATAGGCTACGCTGCTCTCGGCTTTTTCTTTAGATCGCCGCTGAAAGTTGATTCATTCAGCTGACTAGGGAGACAAAACAGTGTCTGGGGTCTGGCGTGTAATCAGTTGCTGAATTATGTCGTTATTTGCTGTGTAATCCTAGCTCGCGACGGTGTTGTCAATTTCTTCGATTTTATCCGCAAGACATGCAGTGTTCGGCTAACCGCCGCTGCACGGGGGCCGATCGTCCATCAACTCAACTTTCTTCCGGTATTATCAATCTTGCGCATCAGCTTTCCTCGGCAACAACCCAGCGACCGTCGCTTATTCCGAGGCATCGATATTGACTGTCTAGCAGCTGACAGAGATGCATATGCGAGTCGCAAACGCCAAATAGCAGCATACGCGATTACGCGTATATCACGCCAAGCTTTCAGTGCTAGTGCTTCTTTAAGGCGCGTACAAAGCGACTTGACTAAACTAAACTGAACTGGTTTGGTTTAGCTATTCACGAGCTGACCAATGGGCAAGCAGTAATGCATTACAGTAAGCACCGTTTAACGACGTCGGTGGCTACGTGACTACGCGCACGTACGCGTCAACCAATGACCAATGGGCGAGCTGGGCGAGCTTATTGGTCAGTTTGTCAAAAACTAAACCGTGTCAGTTCAGTTCAGTTTCGTCCCTCTGTACGCGCCTTCGGTCTGCAGCTCATTATCATCTGGTGATATTTTCGGCACTTTTGGGCTAATTTCAAAAGCTTAAGAAATTGTTTGACGCAGACTATGTTGTCTGCCTAAAACGGTCTTCCTGCATGATTCTCTTAAACGCAGCACACACTCCGTCTATTTTTAAACGCCAGTTGAGCTCAAACATTTTTATTTCTAGTTTTAATTGCATACCGAGCGGCGAGAACGTTCTGGATATTTACAGAAAACACGCAATAGTTGTAAGTACAGCATGTTATTGTCATTATACTTATTATTTAAATTAATGTTTTATCTTTGCTAATAAAAATCCAAACGGTCAGAAATGTGGTTAAAACACGGCTGAAATGACTGTTTATCCGGTCGGACAATCGATGCGAATCTGTGCAAAAGCAGAGTTGAAGCGTTCAATCGTCACAGAAAGTAAGTACGAATCAAGCATTTTATATAAGGTTATACGTTTTGCTCGTATATCTGTATTACGCCTATGTAGACAGACCGAGACGAACAGTGTAGAGACTGCAGACCGGCTTCGTGCGTGAGTTTGTAGTCGATCGACTGCACGTTGGTGACCCGGACGCGCTTCTGCATCTGCATCCAGTTGGCAGCTTTGCGCAGAACGGCGGCGAAGCTGTCGAACTGCGGCACCGTGTAGTGCGATCCGCCGGCGTCCAACCGCGCCGGCACGAAATCCGCACAACCTTCGCATCAGTCAATCAATCCGAAATTTTTAAAGTGGGCTAACTAAGTAATACGAATTATTGCTAGATCCACTAAGAAAAATTAGTTGGAGTACAGTCCAGGAATTAGTTAGAAAAGGATACGGTAAAGAAATGAGTTCTGAGTTGCTGGTGGACGGTGGATAACGATTCGGCTGAAGGGAAAAATTAGACAATGCTTTAAACCATCATAACTCCGGCTATGTATAAGATAGAGTCATAATTTTTGGTTCTATCGTATGGTTTTCGGGATCGGCCAATTTAACGGTGTTAATTATATTTACCCCTGATTGACCCCCGTTGCTATGGCAACGAAATTTAGGACAAAATGGGTCGCCCATAACTCGGCCCCCTTTAAAGATAATCGCGCGCTGTTTGCACATATTCCCCTATTTTCGGCCCCGAGCTATCCGATAGTGTCATTTAAATTTCTCCCCTGCCGTCTTCAGTTGCCATGGCAACGAATTTTGGAACCAAATTGAGAATAAGCCTAACTCGGCCGCCGTAAAAGATAATTGCGCGATGTTGGCACCTAACCCCCTATTTTCGGGCCTGAGCTATCCAATGGTGTCATTTGAATTTCTCCCCTGCCAACCCATGTTGCCATGGCAACGAAATTTGGGACACAATGGGTTAGATCTCGACTTATGTAAGAAATATATCGAAGATCTTTCCGTCAGATGGGGTGTTTTCGAGGTCGGTTTGTTTTGGTATGGGCACTGCAGGTGCGCAATTCAAAAGCGCACATACGCACCCCCGCAAAAATTGTACGTTAAATATACGACAAATCGTTATTATCTACCAACAAAAACATTTCTACATTTTCTAACATTGCTATAATTAACTAATCAGACGTTAGATTAGTATGACGATTTAAAAGTTCTAATTCGACAGCTGCTTGAAGCGAGATAAGACTCCCGTCGGCTTTGAACGTAAACTGATAGTAAACGCATAGAACTAAGCGAAGTAGCCGGTATTCCAAAATAAAACCAATTTTAAATTTACTTTACGCACAATAAAATAAATAAAATACTGGCGAAAAGTATAGAGTTTGGAGACAAAACAGACGGATTTTGAGTCGTTAAATGTAGCGGAAGTTGATAGTAGGCCCAACGAGCTATAAATAAATTTATAGCTCGTTGAGTAGGCCCTATTCATGACGACGGCAGCAGACAACGTGGGTGCTAGTGTTGGGTCAATTTAAATTATTATTGTGGTTTGTCAAAAATGTGACTTCCGTCACATTAGTAGTAGGCCTAATAGTAGTAGTAGTAGAGATAGGGGTAGGATAGTGGTAGTGTAGGCGTAGCGTTATGGTAGCAATAGGGGTAAGGTAAGTTATGGTAGGGGTAGAGTATGGTAATAGCAAAGTAAGGGTTGCTTATAGTCGAAGTATAGAAATAGAAGTAGCAGTAGTCGTGCATGGTAATAGTTGTAGTGGTTATTCTACTGCCAGATTTTATTCAGCTCCAGATTACTTCCAACGGCAATAAAACTGCAAATATTTATGCAAAAACTGTTCAGTTTATATACAGTGTAAGAGTGACATCGTGGTTGTAGATATAAAACAGCACAAATCACAATTTAATAATTCAAATATAACCATTACACAATGTCAGAAGAACTTTGCTGATTGCGTAATAGTAAAGTTTGAATTAATCAATTGCGATTTGTGCTGTTTTATATCTGCAACCACGATGTCACTTTTACACTGTATATTAACTGAACAGTTTTTTTTGCATAAATCAACTGTTTGTCCTCAACAGCACTAGCCTGCTAAAACGACGGTGCAGACTGCCGAAAACAAAGAAAACTGAATTCACAGCGCAGTCTAAACTAAGCGACACAAGTTAAGTAAAAGATATGTACATTATTACAATAACTGAATTCAGATAGCTGAAAAGAAAAGGTAAAATCCAGCAATAGACAAAAGTCAGCCGACCGATTTCTTCGCAGGCGGAGAAGCCGTGTTCGAAGAAGACTCGAATGACGACGAGAAACGAAACGTTGAATTTGACGCTTTCGACCCAGCACGACTCGTCTGGGTCCACGTCCATACCCCACTCGTGAAACTTCATCTCCTGAGACTCGATGTTCAGTATACAACCTTAGCCATCAACAACGCAGCCAAAATGACTTTTATCGTAGACCAAGTAAATTAACACTTGAAGCAGAAAAGCGATAACTAGATGTAGATTTTTGCAGAATGCCATTTAATATGCACAAATAATAACCAAATTGTCAAACAGATGAGCAGATTGTATGAAGAAGACCGTCCTGCCGCCGCATACACCGCGCGATGCTGTTTAGGTTACGATCTTACTTTTGGGTGACGACAGACGGACGGACGGACAACGTACGGTGGCAATAGGGCACACGGCGCGGTCGGTAAAATGCCTGACGACTGACCGGGAAGCGGTCTTTGACGCAGTTGATCGTTAAAGCGTCTCACGGCGTCACCGAAACTCTCGAAGCCGCCATGGTCATTGCGCGACGGCACGATGTTGACGTAACCAATCTGCTGCGGACCTTCGCCGTCACGGCTGGTTCGCGGCACTACCCACAGTCTGCATCGATTCATCGACTTAACAATTACTAGGCTACATTTATAAAGCGTTCCTAACAGCGGTCTCACAAGCGCCCAGTTATATTAGCTATGATTTAAAGCGTGATTTAAAACATAAATGTTAAAAACATTGATTTGCAAATAAAAAACATAATAAACATGTTTTTTAAAACTTTTATAAAAACATGGATAAAAAACATTAAACTGCAGATGTTTCCAATCCCCATTTTTTCGCCATTATGCACGCAAAGAATATCTCTCTCAGATAAATAAAAACAAAAACCTACCATTCGTAAAGACGAAAAACCGAAATGTACTGAATGTACAGATCGAAAACAGCTGAACGCAATTTGTCCATGAGAAATAAATCATATATGTAATTTTGTACGTTTATATTTTACGAAAAACAAAACACACAACATTAAAAAGCACAAAAAACATTTTTTAAACATTGTAAAAACATTAAAATAAAAAAGTTAAAATAGAAAAAAACATTTTAAAAATATATTTTTTTAAACTTTTATAAAAAAGCAAAAAATGTTTTTTTACATCTATGATTTAAAACACCGTCTAGTAATGTCGCTACTACTGATGTCACTGTGGTTCAGTTCAAGCGAAAAATTATTCTATAGGGTTGATGGTTATGGCTATAGCTTTTCATGGAAAACCAGACTCAAAGCTACGGAGCGTCACCTGCCACGTGGGATCACCGGACACAGGTAAACGCTCCCCCCGTAACTCCAGCCAGACAGGCCGGCGCTCAATCTACCTACCCCGCGCCGCGTGTCGCTGAGAATCGGGTTTTAAAGGTTATATGTCGCGGCACCACTGCCGACCGGACATTCATTTATAAGTCCCCTATCAATATTCTGGAATGTTCTATCTGGCCTGAGCGCGCGGATGTAGATGTTGCGCATGCGTCGTTTGGCGTGATCGGCCTCGAAGTAGCATGATTTGGTCGTGTCGACGACGCCATCCATGCGACCTTTGACCTCGATGCTTTCACACGTCTTCACTCGCAGGTGTCTGTTTGCCTTGAGCCAGTCGTTTGCACGCGACACCAGCACGCTGCCGCACACCGAAACAGTTTATTTCACGATCTCTTTAATGGTAGAAAGTATAGGTGATGTATAACTTTTAATAGGAAACAGATGTAATCAACCACTCACTGATCGTAGACCCTTCCATGCATCGCACCTCCTGGATTCGACCTACGTCAACGCTTGTTGTCAACATTGAACCACTTTCGAAATGGCCAGGATCGATGTGCAGCCAATCTCGTCCGCTCTGTTCCTGTGGCGTATCTCCACAGACTATGTCACACATGGTGAACAATTGTCCAGATATGAAATTTCCCGGCGGTCTGTCAGACTGATGAGGAGGCTATGGCCTGGCTCGGCATGCAGAGCACACGCTCACACGCTAAGAAGAAGACCGTCGTCGTCCCGGCCCCGGTCCCGGCCAGTCATATCATAGAAAATCCCGTTTATCGTTAATTACTTTGAATCAAGGTCTATATGTTAATAGCGAGGCGCCTGACGACAGTATAGCGGCGCGGCGTATACAGTATATAAGCACAGACTGTGCGCTGTCCGAAGGAATAATTTATATCATACGCCGCCGGCCGGTCGTCGGACTCGGCAGAAGCTTTTATTCGTTTATCGCGCGACAGCTGCTGTGGCTGCGGAGGCAGCATGGCTGGCTAGCCGCCGGCGCTGCATCAAGAAGCTGCTGCACAGTTCCGCGAATGACGGACCGAGCAAACAAGCAAAACTCCCGACGACCTCCTGTAGGTAATCCCCCAGTCACGATCTATCCCACCCCACTCCAACACAATTCCTCTGTTCTAAAACAAAATCTCAAAATTTTCCCATCCCCGGTACGGAAATTCATTATTGCCAATATTTCCGATCCCCCAATCGGATTGTCCTGTAGTGCCTATGGCGCAATAACATTTTTCAGGAAAAGATTCCGACCGGGGAAAATTTGTCCGGAGAAGATAACGTCCGGGTGGGATGATGTCGTGGATTGGCGGATTGGCGGACACCAGCAGGACGACGTATGAGGTTCGGTTGACCCGAGGCTGGCGCATTATATCGGCCGGCATCAATAATGAAAGCTTTCAGTCCCGCATGCCATGCGACTCTGCTAGAGCTGACCAACACACGTAGCCAGCACACACGCGCCCCGTGCTCAGTCTTAACAAATGGCGGCGTACAATTTACAGCATCAGCAGCAGCAGCCGCCGCTACGGATGTTCATCAGCTGCAGACCGACCGACTATACTATGACATCAGTGCGTGTGTCGTTATGGGTCGGCTCGGCTCGCTGTGCTTAATAGCCGTCGTTCAACGGTCATCCGAGCCGCATCATTTCCGCAAGCAAGCATCTTAATACGATGCTACCGCTGCTGCTGCTGCTGCATGCTAAGCTGATGACCACACGGCCCCGGCACTGCAGTAACGGTCAGTAGCTGCCGGACGGACGCAACCCGAACAGCGTACACAGCAGAGCTAGCGTGCATATTTTACTATGACCGATCAGTCTTCTGCAGAGTGACCCGATAAAAAGTAAGCCCCGTTTTTTGGTCACAACTGCATCAAACATTGACCTATTTTCACACTTTTTCACAGACTTTTTCTGCACTAAATGCAGTTAAGTGATCATTAGAAATGCCATCACACCCAAAACGCGAGTCGCTACACTACCTTGTAAAATATGTTCCATCTACTAAAAGTGAGTCAATTAGTACCAGTAAGAACTACGAAAACTGACTTTATTTTACTATGCGTTTAAAATGTGACGGGATTTTTAACAATGGGTGCGTTTCAAATCACAACTAATTTGGCTGGGAAATTTTTTTTGAATCGGTTAATATTTGATAAATGAGTGTCCCGAAAGACACATTTTTAGACCGAGCGTTACGAGATTTGTGCATATTGCTATCTACACTGTGTCCCGAAAAAAGTAACTAGACATCGTACAATACAAATGCCAAATCTGAAGGAATTTAAACAAAATTTTGTAGGTTTAACTTCTAGTCAATTGCTAAAACGTTGACCAAATTTCGTTAACAAATATTATTTTTAGCGGAGTTATTAAATGTTGAATATCGATAACAAAATTATCCGTTACCAGTATGGCGTTACACAAGTAAGCTCCGCTGTTAACGTATATTTGCGTAACTTCAACAAACAACAGTTGATTCTAACAAAATTCCACATCAATAATGCAACGTGTAATGGCAATTAAAGTGCCATATCTCAGTTTAATCTGACAAAACAAACAACAGCTACAACGGCTTTTGTGAGGTCACCCCAAAACACTTCACTTTCAAGTTTTTGTGGATAACGACGACCTGAAACTGAAGTGTTTTTTTTGGAATGACCTCACAAAGCCACTGTAACTATTGTTTGCTTTAGCAGATTTAACTGGAATTTGGCAGTTTACTTGACAATAAATATTACATTGTTGAAGTAAAATTTTATTACAATCGGATGTTGTTTGTTGAATTGTCGCGAATAATAAAAAAAGTTTATATGTAACACCATATTGGTAACGGATATACGTCGTATTTTGTTATCGATATTCAACAATTTATTAATAACTTCGCTACGTAATGATATTTTCAACGAAATTTGGTGATCGCTTTAGCAATTTACTGGGAATTAAGCGTACGAAATTTTATTCAGATTCGTTTACATTTGACACTTCTGTTGTACGATGTCATGGGGTTACTTTAATCCTGCCAAGGCTTCTCTACCACGTGTTATAGTTTAAAAGTTTTAGGTGTGGGGAATTAGATTATTTATGTATTTCACCGCCCCAATCTGACCTTTAATCCTGCCAAGGCTTTCTCCCATTGTTATTGCCCGTTTGTTGTGTTTAATTCGATCTTTTGAAACTTTTGTCAAACCTATATTTTAGCCCTAGCTCCGAGATGGACTTAACTTTGTTCAGTCCATCTGGGAATAACGATAACTCGTAAGACAGTTGTAGATCGATTCCAAAAACGTTTGTTCAAATTCCATTATCCATCGATATAGCGAAATAATGTGAAAAACAATACATAATTTCTGATCACCCAAATATTGAAAGAACTGCGACGAGAACTACTCTATCTAGACATCTACAAGTAAACACGAACGGCCACAAACTGCTCTCCTGCCGCTGCAGTACTGGTCTTTTATACAAGAATGTTACAGCTCTTTCAACACAACGCTCGGCGGCTGTGTCTTTCTAATTTAGCCTTGGGCGCGGCCGCCAGCTATCCAGAAATTCTTAGGATATCTGGCACCTACAAGCTCGTCGCTAGTGCTTGTTATGATAAGCAGCATGTCTGTGCCTATCTGCGACCATTTTCACGCTAGACAAGCCAAGAGTGGATAAGTAACCAGTTTTAGAGTCGTACCCCTCTTTGACACCAGTGAGCACAGGTCTCCTTGGATCTAGAGGGTCCGGACTATCATATAGTAAAAACCCGAAGTCTCTATCTCACCTGGTCTTGGATCGGTATCGGATTGTGACAGACAGGTGGACAGAATTACCATAGCTAATACACGCTCTAGCTAGCTAGCTTTCGCGCGTAAAAAGTCAACATTTTAGTCTGTATATAAAACATGGATATAAAAACACTCATTCACTCTCAGTATTCTTAGAACTCTTAGCTCAAGTGAGAAATTTTCTAAACTGAAAAATGCATTTTCTTTGTTTCAGCTTGTGACTTCTGTCTTTGTATTTTTATTTCAAGTATTTAGAATGACGCATATCGCCCTTGCATAGCTTTGTAAACTGTTAAAAATGACGTCAGTTACGTGTGTGTATGTATCGGCAGTGTACAAGCATGCAATGTCAGCCAACATGCGTACAGAAGACGTGATGGTCGAAGTTCGATACGTTCGACGGTAAGCTGTTATTCATTTATTATGTGTGAAGGAGTATCCAACAGAATAAAAAGACTCCGTTTTAGAGGAAATCTGCTGCGCCTTGATCTGTCATCTGCTCAACCCATGTTTTCAGTCCAGCAAGAAAGCTGTGGACTCTTCATTTACCGAATTTTCAGGAATTGCAGGGGAGGTCAACGGCTAGCCATCTGTGAAATTTTGGGGGAATCTGACAAATGGGGGTTGTGAAGGGAAGGGGAAAGAAAAATTTTTGATCCCTCTTATCTCCTCCATTAGGGGAGATGGGAGCATGGAAATTTTAGGCTTGTACACATCTCCTCTGTCATGTGCTGCTGTCCCTGGCTTCTGGTTTTTAGCCGTGCGTATATCCTTTTGCCCACTGCTCATATTTCTTATTTCATGTCTTTTTACCAGTGCTTGTGCTTTTTATGTGTGCAGGAAACAACTGACCGATTATGTTCCTGATTCACTAGTTAATCCAGATGGCCACCATCCAACAAAGCGACGGTCAAAGGTGCTGTAAAAGATCGTTGTTATTTGCACAGTTGCACGCAGTATGTTTCACTTAGCTGATTACGGTTGTTTAGCATAATTTCAATTGCTGTTGTGTATTCATGAAGCCTATGTTGTGATACACTGAAAACAGTGGAATTGTCTGTGTGTCATGGTTTCATAGTTAAATTGGCGAATTTTGTCAAGCAACTGAAGTATGCCCACAAAAGTTGGTCGATAAAGTTGATCGAATGTCATCCCCTTAATCCAGCTGACTAATGGATAAACAACAGACCCTTGCTCTTCTTGTTTTTATTTTATTATAATTACAAGCCATTTTTGCATTTTCTAGGTACTTGAGGCCACACCGTCGCCATCCAGTGGCACGAGTCGTGTCGGCACTCCTCCAGTTAACACCGCTCCAGACGTAACTATCGCGTCGTCGTTAGTTGGGGTGCCGTCGCCCACTGGCAGTGACACTTCTGCATCAGCTAGTGCTGACACTGGCCCGTCAGTGAAGCGGCCTCGACTGCGCAGCACAAAGTCAGAACTGTTTATCGTGAGCGCAGAATCGACGCGAGCTGCTGGCGGTGACATGACAATCGACATCGCAGCCGACAGTCCGTCTGTCATGACACTGCCTGCCGTTGCTCAGACAGTCGTGTCGACAATGTCGGATGACTCAGTCGACAGTTCGACATTAGCCGATGTGTCTCAGAACTCTGTCAATGCCGGGTCAGCTGGTTCTGATGATGTTGTACATGATGATCGTTTGTCAACTGCTGACATGCAGTCCACTGCGATACAGGCACGTGAACTGCTGATTTCCTTAAGTAGTTTACAAAGATTTTGAGGCAGACTTGCAAAAAACTTAAGAAGGTATCTTTAGAGATCTTCATTAAAATCTTCAGGAAGATATGTGACTGTAATAAATGGTACAAAAAAATGTATGCGCCGGTATACACTGACGAACAAGGGCAAACTTGGGAGGATTTTGTGAGAGTTTCTAGGGTGTTGTGTTGCTCTAAATGTAAGTTAGACTGCTGTTTTATGATTTTCTGTATGCAGTGTATGCTTATCAATATATCTGTTACTATTGCATTTGTGTGTATGTGTATGTAGGTAATGTGTTATTGTATTTTGGGTATTTTGTGTTGGTTTAGTTAGATTTTGTTCTTAGTTTTTGTTATTCATACAAGTGCAAGTGATTGCCTGGTGGGCCATCTCCGAAATGACCTGCAATGTGTCGAGCGGGATGTTAAACTTTACTAACTCTCTGATTTTTTGTGGCACTGTATGTACAGAATAACTTTGTGTCAGTGGATTCAAAGACCCACAGTGGAACTGAAGAGTTGAGCCATACAGTTGTGAGTTGCATTTATTAAGCAGTGGAACAGACTTCACAAACTAGCAACTAACGTCACTGTTATTAGTAGTTAGCAGTTTGGTTTGGGTTGGGCCATGCTTTTGAGTTATGGGATTCTTGCAATTGGTTTATGACAGGCCAGTGGTGTTTTTTTTAGTTTAACAGGTTAACATGTTAAAGGGCATTGATGGCTTTTAGTGGGACTGGGAAACCATGAGCTGCAGAGTATGGCATTCTATATTACTCTCCCTGGATGACTGGAAGGCTGCATTCACCTTCCAGAGTTACGATTCGACAGAGCAGAAACTGTTTGAGATTGGAATAGATGCTGTCACTTATGTCCTAATATACATGTATTCATAAGAGTATTAGTTAGGAGCATTTCTGCATTTAGGTCGGCTAAAAAGTCACGGCAAGACATATTTCCCCAACCTGTAACAGACACTGCTTTAACGGGGACCAGGTTTCTGTTAGTAGAAGTTACCTTGACTCTGTATCCTGTACTTGGCATTTATACGGGACCCGGTTTCAATGTATGGTTTAATGGTGTGTAATATGATGGAGATGTTTTGTGTTTGCAGTCTAAAGCTCGTGTTACAAGTGCTGATTTGTCGGACATGTCAAGTCCACTACCGTGCACTGTTGCAACGAAAGCTCACATCTCTCTCAGACTCAAATGATTCCATATCTGACTGACAGACCAACCTCGTGTGTGTGTGTGAGTAAGAGAGAACAAGACATGACTGTTGTGAATGCCTGAGACTACACTGTGTCTCAATAAAAAATGTGCCACTTTTTTCTCCGATAACTTCGTGAAACACTAGCAGATTTTGATAGTTTTTGATATGCAACATCATAAAAGAAGTTGACGTAAATGATTATAGTTTAGCTCACCTCGCCATAACACTGTTGCTACACTACCTTGCGAAATTCAGAAGTCATAGTTTGGATATTTAGAACAATGAATTCATACTGGGTTGCACATGCATCAGCTCAGAAATAATTTATTGAATAGCGACAAACATAAGTAACAATTATTATCTCTCAATAAGTATTACATGTCACATCACATCATTTTTACTGCTGCATGTGCTCAAAATATTCTCCTTCAGCACGAATGCAAGCACTGGACATTGATGCAACTCGCCAACAGCACGTTCAATAACACACGACCCATGCGGCTTGCTCACTGTTGATGAGCCATTTCAGCTCATCGACATATGGTCTTAAAATAAACATAATTAGTGTTAAGTAACTAACAAATTTTTAATGATTTTGTGGCCTCGATTTTTTTCTGAGCCGACACCTGTGTTCCAGTATGAATTCATTGTTGTAAATGGCCAAAATACGACTTCTGCATTTCACAAGGTAGTGTAGAGACAGTATTAAAGTGAGGTGGACTAAACTATAGTCGTTTACATCATGTTTCTTCATGATGTTGCATGTCAAATATTATCAAAGACTTCCAATGTTTCATGGAATTGTTCAAAAAAATAAAAGTGGCACGTTTTTTTATCGAGACACGTTGTATACATGAGGCCCAAGTTCCGCCCAACCTAATTCACTTTTACATGGATGTGACATGATTCGTGTAATCGGCTTGATGCCATGTAATAGAATATGTTTGTGAAATCTTACTTAAGATGTTATATTTTTTGTATTTAAGGTCATTTTGATGCTTTATGCACAAATTCTGATAACTTGCACAAAACATACTATCTTCAACTGGTTAAATGCTTGCTTCATTTTCTAAACTGCCACTAAATCTGCTTTACAATATGCGTATGTCTTCCTCAACACTCTTGGCGTGTTGCCAGATATATTACGACAATTTTAGGTTTTTTTAACTGTCCGTGTAATTTGCGAGTAATTTTTTTGTTTTTCTTCAAAGCGCCGTGTAATTTGCATTTTTCCTTGCGTGAATTAGGTTGGGCACTAACAGTATATGAAAGGAAATTGTGATTGAAGTGCATAGTCTCAGCTGTGGCAGTGCCATATGCAGGGCCATCGCTTTCTGTATTTAGCCAACTTCTGCCACACACATCGTCAAACTTGTCAAAATTTTGCAGCCAGTGGACAAACTAACACTATACACGAAAAAATCTTGATGCCATGTTCTATGCAAAATAAAATTAGATTACGAATGCTGATTGTCGGTTGTTTTCAGCTGTTAAGCAGTCCAGAATTTTAATCGATTTAAAAATGTTAATATATTCATTTTTAACAACCAGTTAGTTAATTAATCAGTAATTTTTGCTGCTGTTGATCTGAATGCTGTCTTTTTTTATGTGCATTATGGCTAGTTCGTTTGTACATACCAGGTGGGTCGTAAGAAAGTGGAATATGTATGTGTTACATACGAGGGGCATTCAGTAAGTTCCAGGACTTTTTCTCAGTAAGCACACAGTGACAGCTGAAAACCAAAACTATTATGAAGTTGTACTGCCACTATTGTACATCACTTACCCCGTCATTATTATTAAGATATAAATGATGAGCGTTGACGTTTGTAAAAATTTCTAGTCGCAGAAGGTGTAGAAAGTGCTAAAATTTATTGTAGATTATTTGTAGTAAATAGCAGTCTCACTTTGTCACGTTTGAAAGTATTTGAATAGTTCACCTGCTTTTGCAGCGATCATTAGTCGGTGACGATGTCAGTGTTGGAGCACTGCTTATGGCAAAAACGGTCAGCTGCAGACTAAGCATTTTTTGGTTCTTTTAAAGAGTTGTTTTAGCAGACGTTTTTGCTTGAAAGACATACTGTGACTGAACAATATTGCCTGGCATTATTGTCCGATTGATTACGACCAGCAATTCGCAGCAATTGACCAGGTTTGCTGCAGAAAGGTGTCATTTTTTTCAAATGGCAGTGCCTAACAGTGCAATTTGCCGATTAGACAGTTAAGAATATTGAAAAGATGGTCTGGGAACTGCTACAGCATTTGCCATACAGTCCAGATTCAGCTTCAAGTAATTTTAATTTGTTTGGACCACAGAGCGAATCACTTGGAGACATTAAAAACGATGAAGATGTTCTACAGCATTTTGTCCGGAAATTTCTACAGGTGGCAATAAAAAACTTAATGCTATGGGTTCCAGCCGACTTGTAGAACAATGGGAACATTGCAGTGTACTGCAGGGAGAATATGTTCAAAAGTAACATAACTGTCAGAAATGTGTGATTTATGGTCGTTGTATTAAGGACGTAGTCCTGGAACTTATTGAATGCCCCTCGTAGATCGAACAGTCAGACAGTTACCGAAACAATCAGCCTCGATCACTGCAGTGAATAGTGATCATGCTGAACACTGTTTTTTCAGTTGGAGTAGTCCTGTTTCACCTAATCCCTAACCCTAATGCTAATCCTAAATCCGTATTTTTAACCTTAATCATAAATTTTCATAATTGCAGGTATAGTGGAATTAGGTGAAATGGCAGAACACTATTTCAGTTTTTGTATTTATCCGGGCAAGACGTTTCAGAAACTGTACACGATTGCTGTGTCTAAATACATCTTGTGTATTCATTTCACTTTCTACGTGTCACCCTATACAGGCTTTTTGCATGTCTTTTGCAGTGATCGCAGCATTTGATTTGAAATAATCGAGTGGCTGTTATTGTAGCTGTCATTATGTGGCAGTTCGTTTCCAGTCATATTCTATCCCTGTCATTGGCTGGACTTGAGTTGAATATACATGTATTATTTCTCAGTTTGCTTCGGCATAAGTACTGTCTATTACTAGTTGTAGTTGTAGTATCAGTAGCTGTCTGTATTGATATCTGTGAAGCACTCTGAGTTCTGCGTAACTCCTGTTCTCCAATAGACAGCATTCTGAAATTAATGACTGTCTGGAGGATAACAGGAAGGATTATTAGAACTGCCATTATTGCTAATTACATATGCACACACATAATGGAGTTCTTACAATTTTTGGTTTAGCTCTTTTTTATGCACGAAAGCAGCTACTGCTTTCAGCGCATCTTAGCCATCGCAGTTCTCTCTGTCTGTCCGTCCGTCTATTTCTCCGTCTCTCCATCACACGTGTGGATCAGTCAAAAACGATGCAAGCTAGAATTACCAAATTTTCACTGTCGGCTGCCTGGAAGACTCTAGTTTTAGGAACCGTAAAGCTTTTCCATAAATTCGAAGGGGGTTACCCCGAACGAGGGCACTAAATGAGAGGGGGGTGGACAAAATTTGTGATTTTTGGCCAATAAGTTGCTGTATCTCAGTAACGGTGCGAGATAGGGCCTAGGTTACTATTAGTCACTAATAGGAAGTCGTACACTGGCTTTCGATTGGCGCCAAATTCAATGACCTTGAACGGTAAAAAGGGGGTTTTATGGATTTTTTTGGCGATTTCGGGCTGCGACACAAGTCTATATCATTCACAAAGTGGCACCACGCTACTGTCGTTATGCGATCCAGATAGAGAATTTGGTATTTGTATATCAACTTAGCGTGAACACCGCAATTTTCAGCTAGACTACTGAACCGGAACTGCTATAGGCTTTCGCGCATCTCGTGAGCATTAGCTCAAATTTCTTGTTTATGTTTTGTGTTTACGTACAGGTTAAACTTTCTGTTCCTTTATTGTAAAGGTTAAACTTGCCGTTCGATTACTATATGTTTGTGTGCATTCCGTCTGGAAAGGCCATCCCCGAAGTGACCTATACTCTGTCGGGTGGGATGTTAAACCCTACTCACTCACTGAGTGCTGCAGATGCTTATGGAATCAGGCCCATAGCCATACTTTTCCAGAGGTTATAAGATTTCACTGTGAATAGGCTCACCATTGCATCTGGTGGCAATTTTTGTGTCTTCTCATACTATGTATCATGGTTGTGACTGACTGAAGGGGGGTTGGGAGTGCAGGGGGAAGAAGAGGTGGGTTAATAAGAAGCATTGACCCGTTTTGGCCAGGGGCTTGGGAGCTGACAGTGTTTTGTTCATCTGCACGTAAGTTGTTGAAACTGATTACGTCAGATTGTTGTGTTGCATTTTGGTTTGTACAAAAGTATCTGATAATTGGAGAACATCTTGTGTTGTAACATCATGTTTCCAAGTGCTGTTGATAGTGCAGCGAGCATATACAGACTCGCACCTAAATGGTGGAGCATCATACACGCTTTACATACTGTACTGATGCACTTACTTTACCTTTGGGATTGGCAGGCTATTTCTTCTGCTGCCCCGCACTGAAGCCGTATCAGTTCGGCCCACTGCGCATCCTTGAATGCAACCAAAGGTTAAAGTAAATGGCTACTAAGCCCTGGTAGCTGTGAATCCAAAATCAGCATTAAGATCGTAGATTAACGAGTACATTAGTACCACGGTTGGCATGCATACAGCCAGCAGTCACTCGGTGTTTTGGTAATGATTAGCCTTGTTCATTGCAGTGAAATGTGGGCATGTTGAACACTGTATGGATGACATACTCGTACATGTTTTCAGCTTGACAGCCGCTGGATGCAGTAATCATCCAATAGCTTGATCTACATGTGTCACATATGTTCCACTTTTTTTTGTGCGTTGCTATGTAGCATATATGAGTGTCTGCGATGTGATTTGTGTAATCAGTCGATTACTTTCTGTTAGTGAAGAGTTGTGTTTATATGATTCTGAGATATTGCTGTGGTTTCTGTTAGCCACAGTGCCATGCTTGTATCCATGGCGCTCTGTAAGCTGCTGTCTTGATAAAATGATGATCAGTACTGCCCTGTTAGCTCTCTGTTGGTGTAGTATTGAATTAAGTCATTGATTTTAACATTAGTGGACGTTGTACATCGCTGGGAGCCGATTTTTGTGTTAATGAACAGGTTGGATTGCTGTTTTTGTTAGAAATGTCTGTAATGGCATCATGTGTTAAAAGGTACACAAAGTTGCAAATTTCTGACAGAATTCCGACAAACAGTTGCAATTTTCCAACGGACGAGATCATGTGATTTTGCCAATACATTATCCCAAAATTGAGGTGAAATTTCAGCCACAAATTTCGCATTTTTTTGGAGGGTGGGTACTTTCTTTTTCTCCTCTTGCACAACCTTTCCCCCTCTGCCACCAATGAACATAGGAGTGAGATGTATGGCGATGATCCAGCAGTTTTTTTTGTATCTAAGGCAGATTTATGCCATCTATTCTATAAAATAGGGATGTTCAATCGCAGTCAACGATCGGCTGTGACGTCATATAGACGTTGTCACCATGGTGATGCATCATCAGCATCATTATAGCCAGCAGCTACACTGCAGCACTGTGGATGTATCGAGGCCGAGTTGAGACCCGAAGGGCCAAAAATGGAGGCCGCAGGCCGATACTATGGCAGATATCAATACGCTCCCTGTCAATTTGTGTTATGTATAATACAGCTTATTGCTAGGTTATCTATACTTTTGGCTTTGGCAGACGGAAATCTGTTGCTGCCATCTGCCATCATTTGTCATACATGTTGTACATTTCACTGTATATGGTATGTAGACCTGGTTTAGTTCATTCTTGTGTTGTCAGTTTAGTTGCATTTGTGTGGTCCATATTCTTGTTTTGGTGTCGTACTTGCCTTGCGTTTGATTAGTGAATTTTCACAAACATTTTTGCGGAGCTGTGGAGATTTAAGCACACACCTAATGCAGAAGTTTTCATTGCTGTTTTCATTGAAAATGTTTGTCATTAAATTTTTCATCAAATGACATCAGATCTCCCAGAAGGTGTTGCAAAGTAGATATGATGCAGCATCTGTTTCGTGTGAATGATTCTTCAGCTCAGCTGGAAACATTGTCAACAAAAGTGGCAATCTCCTTCCAGAGAATGGGAAAAATACTCACCGTAATGGTACTGATTGTATTTTGTTGTTGTGTTGTGATAGCTGTTAATTTTTTTTAAATCTAATAATTCAAAAATTACCAACTCTACATTCTTACCATTGCTATCTCTTTTTATGTACGTTAGCTGTACCAGTAGGAATAGTGTCAGCTGAAAATGTTTCTTTATTGTAAAGGTCACACTCATTGTCATGTGTTTGTTAGCATTCTGCCTGGAAAGGCTGTCTCCAAAATGACCTATACTGTGTCGGGCGGGATGTTAAACCTTACTCACTCACTTGAAAATGCCATGGTATCAGAAACAGTCTCTGGTACTGATTCCGATTCAACTGCAGGTTTCATGTTGTAGTGTTGTTCTGTGGCGTTAGTGAGACAACGGACCAGTTAGCTTTTACTGATAAAATCACTTAATTACAGTTCTGTTGATGTTTAGCTTTCTCCAGTCTCTCATGGTGAGTCTATTCTCCTAGATAGTGCAGCTTCAGTGCAGTTCAGTTAATTTCAGTGGTTTTACTTATGAGAAATTTGACATTTTGTTGGTTACGAATAATGCGTGTAGTTGATCCCCATAAACTGTCAGGGTTTAAGGCAGACTTTATTACCAGCTAAACAACCTTCTCTATTTGTATTATGTGCATTTGTGTTGATAGTGTTATGTCTATGCTAAATGTACAGCACTGGACACGCATATCCAAATTGAGTCGAGCAAGCTAGTATGCAGAATTTAAAGTGTGAAATTTGAAGTAAGGGCACCCTCTGTTGCTCCTTTGTTGCTGTTGATAGCCAAAAAATGTGTTTGCAGCTGGGAATCTGCTAGAACCCTCAGCTGGATTGTTTCGGGAATAGGAGAGGGTAAGAAAAGGGCCTCAAGACTGCTTTCCCTCAGGCAAATTTGTGGTTATGCTTATGGCCAGAGAGCTTGGAAAACCTGCGGGTGTGGTCCCTCTAAATTTTTATATGTGTTTCAGACTCTTGGCCAGAAACAGGTGTAGCCAGAGGACTGGGCCACTGGGGGGACACTGGGGATGGGGGCAATAGCTCCACAAATCCAAGATTAGCAGAGCAGCAAAAGCCAAATCAAATCACATTTGTTTTTCGCCATATCTTCCTCCTCCTCCGGTGTCATGACGATACAGATAAGCACGCTCGGACAGCCTCGTGTATTCTCTCCATTGTTTTCTGTCCTCAGCCTCATGTGTTGCTTGTGTGAGTGAGAGTCCCGTCGTCTGGAAATCGTCCAAAATATCAATCCAGCGCTTCCTTGGTCGTCCTCCGTATCTGTTTCTGTGAACACGACCATACAGGGCTCGGTGTGACCATCAGGAAGGTTGCATTCTGACTACATGTTCGAAGTATCTAAGATGGCGTCTTCAGATCATGTTCTCTTTGTCATGCTGGATGTTGAGCTGATTCTTGATGTCTGTATTTCTGATGTGAGAGATTCTTGACACATCAAGGATTTTCCGGAGACAACCCATCTCGAATGCTCGTAGCTTATTCTTTAGTCTCTCTGTCAGTGTCCAGGTTTCAGAGCTGTAGATCAAAATTTCTGTCACCATGGAGTTGTACACAAGCACCTTTGTTTTCGTGCTAAGGTCCTTGCTTATCTAGATAGTAGCCAATCTGTTCATTCCATCACAGGCCAGTCCAATTCTTGTTTGAATATCTTGCTCCGAAGTGCCATCAGAACTAATCACTTTTCCAAAGTAGGTGAATTTGTCTGTCTGCCTCAATTTCTGCAATATTGTCAGCAAAACGAAGGTTGTTCAATGTGTAACCACAGACAGTGATTCTGTTGTTGACAGACTCAAGTGCCTTGGCCATGACTACCTGTAAGAATGTGTTAAACAGCTGAGGCGACAATATGCAGCCTTGCAGGACGCCGGCTACAGTCTGAAACCAGTCTGACAGGCCGCCACCAGTTTTGATGGCACTGAAAGTTGAGAATAGACACTTTCTAGGATCCGAACCACTGTCGTTGAGTAGTCAAGGTGCCTTAGAACTTTCCATAGCCCTCTTCTCCATATGGAGTCAAACGCCTTGAAGTCTACATAGCACACATATAGGTCTCTGCTGAACTCTAGTGCTTTTCTGCCAGGAGACAAAGCGTAAAAATCTGCTCAACTGTACTGCGCCATGTCTGAATCCTGCTTGCTCCTTGGAGATAATTTCGTCGGTTCTTTGTCTGAGCCTGTAAATGAGGACAGATGTAAACAACTTGCAGCAATGACATAATAGGCTTATGCTGCAGTAGTTGTTGCAGTCCAGGCGGTCCTATTTTTGTAAATTGGTATGATGATTGCCTTTTTTCGGTCATCAGGAATCTGCTCTTCCCATATCTTCTGGGACAGGTGATGCAGTACTTCAATGCCAAGTGCTTTCGCCATATCACCCACGTCTAAAACACACTTAGCAGTCATTTGCACTGCACACAAACGATTACAAATGTTGCCGTGACATACATTTTGAGAACCAAAAAATGCATTTGCAGCCACTCTGCCTTACCCTAAGCTGGAATGTTTTTTTTTGGGGGGGGGGAGAAGGAGAAGGTAAGGAAAGAGCCTTAGGACTTTTCTTTCTAAGACAAACTCGTAGTTGTGCTTATGACAAGGGGTTTATCATTTCACACATTTAGACTGTTAAACATAACGGTCGTTTCAGCTAGCGTTCTGCAGCATTTTTCTTTTGTCTCGTGTGTTAACTTGAAATGCTTTGTTCACCGAAATATAAGTGGTGGTTTCTCAGTTGCATCGTATGGTATTCTGATGAAAGTGAAGACTTTGAGATAGTAGTCAGCGGTTATATATACGTTTCTGTTGCTGTACACCTTACCTTTCATAAATGTCATCATGTCTAATTAAATTATCATTCTCATTCAACATTTGGTTTAGATTTGTTACGTTGTTATCAACTGTCCATAATGTGAAATTGGTTTCAACTATATCACACATTATTGCCAAGGATTTTGCTCCAGACTATACAAAATATGTCGTTGTCAGGCCTTGTAATAAACATTTTTGTTGCCGTCTGCCAGGCTAACCGTCAACCTTTTAAGTTGAAACTGGCACATCGGTTATGCGTGCCATTTGGAACGTCTATGCAATTTAGATTCTTTAACACTTGAATTGGGAAGTCAAAACACGAATGGAATAGATGTTCAGTGGATGGGCCTGAGGATGGTGTGGGAATTGCTGGGGTTCAAGCGGTTGAGGAAACTGGGGCCCCATGCTCTTGAGGGCCCCTAACGAAAAAGAAAAAAAATGAGTGAAATTATTGTTTCACAGTGTACACGTAGTTTTCCATAGCAGCTGGCAGAGTTCAGCTGAGAAGTCAAAAAACGAGAGTTTCCTAGTGCTGACGTGACAAGGTCAGCTAATGCTCATGGGACGCTCGACAGCATTAGTAGTTGCGAAATGTGTTAAGTGTAATCTTAGTGTAACTTGTAAGCAGAATGTTAATGTATCTATCACTTTCTATCTGCAACGCTTCTGTCAGATTAGTCAATAGTAGCAGAAAACGCGCATTTTGAACAGACTACGACACTATGCCTAGTACTCTGCATGCTGTCCTGCTGGAAAATCGTGAGGTCAAGTTTTGCTAAGGCTTTAGTCTAAGACTTAAGTCTTGACTTGACTTTGGCCTAAGACCAAAGTCAAGACTTTAAAGACTAAAGTCTTAGCGAAACTTGACCTCACCCAATGCGCAATATGAATCATTCTAAACTCGTGCAGTGCACACTGGACACTGACTGAAGAGTGAGGACAAGTATCTGACGGCGAATTTGCAAGATGTAGCAGCCCTAATTATTGACGCAAGTTGTTAAATATTCAATGAAGTTGAATGGCGCAATGTTTGTAAACAGTGATATAATAGTATAAATTGCTGATGAACCAACAGAATCTTGAGGGTAGTTCTAAATGTATGTATACTTTGGTGTTTTGAAATATTGAACATGGCAGAGACCTTACAACACTGTTGCATCGAAGGACATACTTCTATCTTCTTCGGCGTATGGTCAAACTTCAACAAGTTGAAGACTCCTGACTATTCTAATGTTTACAATGTCGGAACCAGGGTTTTCAATAGCGGACGTTTGGGCGTAAATACGCCCAAAAATTTCAACCCGTTCGCCTAAATTTTTCAGACGTGGACGTCACGACGTCCAAATCAATTTGCTTCTTATTACGTTTATTCGTCTATAATAAGCTGGAAATTGACGTCAGAATCTGTTTTCCAATGTTTCGTTGGTTCAATAATTTTCTCTGACTGTCGTGTTTCTGAATACTTCATTTCATGAAGACGTGGCACGGCAACCATATTAATTTATTTTGTGAACAGTTCTGATCCAGAAACTGCAACTTTCGTTTTGCATAAAGCTACTAAAATTGCTTGTTTGCTTGTTTTTACAACTTAGCCGAGCTGTCGCTACGGAAGATGCGCTACAGCCTATATAGTTCCTGTTGCACTACTGACCTTTAAGGTCGTCCAAGGTCAATAATTTTCATGTTATTTGAAAGCTAATATATGTGACTTTCTATTAGTGATTAATAGGTAACTTGGCCCTATCTTTCACAGTTTCTGAGATACGGCTACTTTACTTGAAACTTTTCATTAGAAATTGCGGCGAAACCGCTGCAGATGGAGACATGGTTACTATTGACAGCCTATAGGAAGTCGCCAGCGCCCTATCCGATAGTACCATCGCTGACCCTCTACGACTAACCGTTTAGTCACAAATTCGCACGATTTTTATGCCATAGTGCATTATGACCAAAGACGTTATCTGTAGTGCGTAAAAACCACCCTGTGTTGGTCGTGTGTTAGTGACGCATATGTAGTTAAGTCTTGTTTTGCATTAAGTTTGATTTTTCTTGTAGGCCTGCTGCCTGACTTCCAGATTTTGTACACTGACGTCCAAATTTTTCAGCTTGGAAGTCATGACGTCCTGAAAATTCAGGTCTATTGAAAACCCTGGTTGGAACACCAGTAAATAAGATTTGTTTATCGTTAATTCTATTTTCAGTTCGGCGAACTGATAGAAACAACACAAAATTTGCTACTTTCAGTTGGAGAAAACGGATAATGCCCGCTGCTGCCAGGCCGCTGACATCCTGCCTCCGTCACTTTCAGGAGCTGAGCTGGTCTCACAACACTGCAGCGACTGACACTTCTATAGACTTATCCCGTCGGCAGCTTTTCCATAAATTCTAAGGGGATCATCTTGAACGAGGGCGTTAAATGAGAGGGTGTAGACAAAATTTGCTATATCCAGCTGATACGATGTTAGCAGAGCGATAGAGGCAACCGCTGGTGAGTACAAGTAAATAAAACACTAGACACTAGTGATGATTCGATATCAGGATTTCAATTTCGGTACGATATGGATACGATATTTTGAAAATATCGCGATATCGATGTTGGTGTCGATATCTTAAAAATGATAAGTATGTAAATTTTATACAAGCACAAGAACAAGACGAGAACGTTCAGCAAGGCAATTTGCTTTACTTAGATACTAAAATGTGTCAGTGAACTTTAAAATTTACTATAGACTGTTGTACGTGTCGTAAAATTACGACACTGTAGTTAGTTTGCTTTGGTTAGTTTGTCGTCTTCTCCGTTTTTCTCGTTATTTCGTAATGCAGTAATAAAAAAATATACACTTCTGGCGTAAAATATCGCGATATATCAAAAATATCGTGATATATAAAAGATATCGCAATATGTTGAAAAATTCAATATTTTTTCGACGTTACCATATGATACTATATGTCGATATCGAAAACGATATATCGATATTTTTGATATATCGAATTGTCACTAGCAGACTCTAGCTGCGGGTCGTCTGGCGCCTGACGTGCTCTGGTGAATGAATTAGACTTTGTTTTACTGTGTTTCAAACGTGCACCGAGGCTGAGTATATCTCAGAAAAAAATACCATGCATGTCAATTCATTTCGCGTATATTTAAAATGCCGACCTCTTTTTCTGTCATAAACAGCTAAAT
>Ga0209671_1000291_pt1 | contig 29973 bp, 19 predicted proteins | sample WorMetHERISLAND2_2_FD_187401 | JGI IMG/M metagenome (GOLD analysis project Ga0209671, IMG submission 187401) | Marine gutless worms symbiont microbial communities from Max Planck institute for Marine Microbiology, Germany - Olavius geniculatus... | ecosystem: Host-associated > Annelida >...
AAATATTGTTAAAATCTGCTAATCTTTATTTAAGGTACGATCAATAATGTTGGGGATGTTTTTTCAGGTTTTCTGTTTCTTTTAACACATATTTTGCTTGATCTGCTTTCTCTAGGTAGTGCAGAAGCATACATTGGGTGAGGTGGGAAACTGAATGGTCATTTGATGGCAAGTTGTGTCAGGAATATTTGTACCAAAAATTATTAAAATCTGATAATTGCTTTTCAAGTTACAGTCAAAAACGTTGAGATGTTTTTTGAGACAGTGTATATGCCTGTGTTGGGTCCACTGCCTCTCCAATGTTATTGAGTCATTTACTTCATACTTATTGCTTGCTGGTTTTATTATATGGTCTTGAAGCCGTTACCATATCTAACGCTAATTGCCAAACCCTGTATGTTACTTGAAAAACTGCCTTGTACAAAATCTTTAAATTGAATGATGAGCTTAATTTGTTGTACGTCCAATATTGTCTTGGTATTCTGCCTATATCATATGTGTTCGATTTATGCATGTTTTCTGTTTAAACAAAGTACTCATATTATTTTTGTCCACAATATTTTTTATGATGTGTTTGGTTTTTATGAGTCTAACAAATTATGCTCAGCTTATTCTGTATACAGACATTCTCACGATAATTTTAAAGCTTGTGTTTGGCATGCTTTCTATGTTTACATAACTTAAGTTTATTAATTGTCTTATTCTCTGTGTCTGTCTCTTGTCTCGTGTTTTTGTGTAAATATAGACTATCATAATACTAATTGCCGGTAACAAAAGATCCATTCATGCACTGTCTAACTACAACAATATAAACTAAAGTCATGGTTAAAGGTCCATGGCCACAGTCAAACTCACTTGTGAAATTTATGTAGATTAAACATTTCACCTTGTATATATAATATGTATGAAATTTATGTCTGAATATAACAATAAATGGCATTACGTTACGTTATGCTGAAAAATCTGATCTTGGCAAGTGTCCGGAAATGATGTCAGCAGCTGAACACAGTCAGTGTTTACCAAATAATTTAAATATTTTAATGACAAAAAATACTGTGCTGCATGACAACTGCAGCAGTACATAGGCAGAAAATATAATTTTTTAATGCTTATGTTTCTATGCATATTTTACATTGATGACATGTTCAACTTGTGACCTCATCAGCACGTCAACATGGCATCTCGTTTTCTACAGCATTTTCGTACATCGACGATTTCAAAGGTAAATTTATTCATGTTGACAAAATGCTGGCAGCCAATATAACTATCACAATTATCAGAAAATATGCTGTTTTAGGAAAATGGGAAAAATATATGTGTTAATTTTGGTGTCCATGGACCTTTAAGTGCCTTTTACACCATCAGCTTTATCCGCTCCCAGGACCCATGCAGGGCATATGAACACTGAGTAAAAAGATAAAGTATTATATCACGGCACAGACAGAGATATATAAACAGCATGAATCAAAGCACATAATAATCACATTATCTGGCTGTTATTATTGCGAGCGCCCAACCAACCACTGATCCTGTAATTAATTAATACAAACTGTAACACCCAACAAACAGAACGAACACACCGAAATATTACAAACATTTCATCACTAGTGAGCAGTGCTCTGAAAAAAGAACTGTATCTGGGACTTCTCGCATTAAGGTTGGAAAATGTACCACTAGTCCACTACACCATACTAGCAACCCCTCTCTCCCCGCAATTTTCAAATTTCTTTCACCGACATAGTCATAAAAAATTGGCGACAAAAGAACAAAAGCAAGACAGTCATGATGAACCATATTTCAGTTCAAAAGCATAGCTACACTACCGTGTGACGTACTGACGCCAGAGAATAGCACGGACTTTTTTTGAGGGATGCATGCATGCAGTAGCAGATGTGTGTGACAGACCCTGATGCATTCACGGTTGAGGTTTCGAGTCTGTTGCTGATGCGACAGGAGATTACGCTTGAGACAGTCGACGACCTGACCTTGGTCACCAAGGTCATCGTGACGCGAAGCTTCCACTTCAGATGTACACAACTGACTAATCTGCATCCAATAAACGAAATATTCAGTCAGATGGCATCGTTAAAATGTTACAAGAAGTATACATTTCATCACAATCTATAGTGTATTATGCAGGGGCTTCCATTACTAAGATTATTTACCTATCCACATCCAAGCAGTAATTGTGCCCGGCAGTGTATTGTTGATAGATAACTACCAGCATAACAAGGACAACTGCTTGACTGTAACCTTATCATGCTATTGTGGTATACAATAGATAAGATTATTCATGCTATTTTGTAATTTCATCTACGTCCTGTCAGATGCCATGATAAAGACTATGATCAAATGAAAGAATAAATAAACGAAAGGCACTGAACAATTCCGATAACTGAGAACAGTCTATTGACCACTATGGTAAACCACCCATTTCTCTGCATTGTGTCACGTAAGATAAATGGCATTATGTTTATATTCAAAAACTCAAGATGTCCATATCAGCTTAGCCTGCAACGTACATCAGCTAGACAATGTACCTCAGCTCTGCACGCTCAACTGCATAGCCTGTTCTGTAGTCAGTCAGTAAGTAAACAAGTAAGTAAACAGCCTACTGAACATGTGTCAGACGTGGCACATGCCTACGCCGCCACACAAACAAGAATGACACTACCTCGGCTCTGCACGCTCGAGCAAGCTGCACATCTTGAACATAGTCCAACGATGACTCTCTGATCACATGTTCTACGTGAAGACTGCACGAATCTGTCAGTTGCTAGAAACATACCACAGACCACACATAAAGACAAAGAGACAGTGAGTAAGTGAGTGAGTGAGTAGGGTTTAACATCCCGCCCGACACAGTATAGGTCATTTCGGGGATGGCCTTTCCAGGCGGAATGCACACACACACACATAATAATGGAACAGTAAGGTTAGCCTTCACAATAAAGAAGCAAAAAGTTTAACCTTTACAGAAATACAAAACACAAAGAAACGAGCTAGACAGACCACAAAAGCCGGTGGGATCATGTACTGCAAAACACTACGAACAGTCAAAAGTCCGAGGCTGCAGACACACAGACACACAGCAGACAGATGCAGGCACAGACGGCCACAGACACGTTGCTTCAATTTAAGGGTTGCTATATAGCTCACAGCCGTAGCATTCATTTGATTCAGCTAGCACGCCGTCTTCCGTGCCAGTGACCTGTAGAACTTTCAGTTGTTTGTGAAGATTTTAGACAACACAATCTACAAGCACTCTAACTACCTACTTCCCAAAGCTCAAAATTATAGTTCAAGAGACGGGAAACATGATAGGCAGATTCAGCACTACATGCCCAACTTAGTGATTGGAATGTGTTTACACTACGTCATTTTGTGACACTTATGGACTATTGTTTTTAAATGTCATATATTCTTAAACCTGTTCTATATTGTACAACTGCAGCCTGTCAAATATGCATTATAGATTATGAGTTAATTAGGCCGCCCATATGTAGTAACGGCAGGCTCTACATTTTTGCTTTGTTTCTTCTTCTTTTTTTCTTTTTCCACTTCCCCTCTTAAACCGGACAGTGAACCAAGACTAAAAACTTGGGAAAAAGAGAATGACAACCCTTGCTGGAAAGAAATTAAGGGCAAATTTCAGCGAGATCTGTTAAGGGGTTTTGGAGGGAAAAGCATTTTACCACATTTATAATCAATGATTTGACGAATAACCAGATTCGGCCACTGGCATTGTGTACTTTAAATATGCAGCAAACCAGCCGTGGACCAAGACAATCAGACATAAGGCGCTGAGCGACCTAACCCAATGCCCTGCCCCAAATTTCTAGTTCAACGACGAATCAACGGGATTACCTTGGCAGCAAAGCGTCGTCGCAGACAAAACATGACACGCCCCTCCGACTCCACCTTACGAGTTCTGACCTCCTCCAGTTCATTATGACAAAATTTTGTGATATCAGGCATGCACGACCGCATAAGCACCGGGTTCAGGCGCACATCTATACACAGGGTGTTACAAAAACAACACACACAGTGTTTCACAAAACGCGATGAGTACACGGTGTCACACGAAGAACATACACAGTCTGTCTGTCACAGAACTTACCAATACACAACCACATCAACATTAAGATCAGATGTATGTCTATGTACATGGTGTCACAGAAACAACATCCTGTTGGTTTCTGTCAATCATCTTGGCATCCCAGTCTATGATGTGGTTAAGAGAAATGGTGTGGTCTGTCACTGCAGACCTGCTTTGCTCCGTTGCAGCAGATTTACTGATGCTTCGAGTGTATGCCCTCACATCACACTGTGTCACTTCTTGTTGGTGTTCCTGTAGCCATACCCCAAAAGCTCTGCCTGTTTCCCGACTGCAAGTTTTGTGGCAGTTTTTACATGGTATTCTGTACACACATTCACATGCATCCTGTTGTCTGCACTTGGCCTGCGGATGTACAAGGAGACTTCTTATTGACGTTGCGGGTATCCAGACTGGAGCATTAAAAAGGTCAAAAGACAGATGGAATCAGTCAAGCAGAAGAAGTTCACTCAGAAAGTATCCACACAGCCTCTGGTACCAAACAGGACAGCAGTGGTCATACCATACATTGTTGGAAGCCGTTACTCGAGCCTACAGATGACGTGGTATTTCTACAGCTGTGAAACTATTCTAGTCAATAAGAAGTCTGCTGGTACATCCAAAGGACAAGCACAGACAACAAGATGCATGTGAATACCATGTAAAAACTGCGACAAAATTTGCAGGCAGTCGGGAAACAGGCAGAGCTTTCGGGGTATGGCTACAGGAACACCAACAAGAAGTAACACAGTGTGATGTGAGGGCACACACTCGAAGCATCAGTAAATCTGCTGCAATGGAGCAAAGCAGGTCTGCAGTGACAGACCACACCATTTCTCTTAACCACATACAACAGAGCAAAACAAGTCTGCAGTCACAAACTATGCCATTTCTCTCAACCATGTCATAGACTGGGACCATGCCAAGGTGATCGATAGAGAAAGCAACAGGATGCACCGGTGGATCAGGGAAGCGATACACATCAGGAAAGTAAGTAAGTAAGTAAGTAAAGTGTAAATTTATATAGCGCATACTCAAGAAGATCTCTAATGCACTAAGGAAGAAACAAGACAAGTCGATGAACTGAGACGAAGGGTCCTATTAACTTCTATGCATCTATGATTACTTACTGTCCGCTGCAGCAACACCTGGTGAACAGTTATTCCGACGAAGGCAGCAGCAGTTGCCGAAATGTCAACAACAATTTTGAAAAAAAAACTGTATTATCGACGAATCTACATAACTTAAGAATCTCTGTTTACTTTTAGACATTTCTACTTCTTGTTCTATTAACATTCAAAGTTACTTACGGTAAATGCACTAAACACATTACTTACAAAGAGACAAGCAAACAGACAAAAAGACAGAGAGATAGACAAACCTTGTGCTCGAATGCGCAGTCTCTGAACAATAACCCGTGAACATCGTTCATCAAACTCTAAACCATCTCTCTCTTGCTCCTCCTTCTGTCTGACGAGACAGGCAAACAGTCGGACAGGGAAGGGCGTCTCTTCCATACAGTGTTTCTACACAAACGACAACTACAAATACTACAACTAATGCAACTACAAATACTACTAATGCTACTGCTACTACACAGTGTCATTCTGTCTGACAAGACAGGCAAACAGTCTCCATCTGTCTGTGTCTCCTCCACGCAATGTTTCTGCAATGACAACAACTACAAATAATACAACTAATACAACTACAAATATTAATACTACTACAACAACTACTACTACTACTACTACTACTACACAATATCCAGGAGTGATCGATGAGGCCATCTATTATTACGTGACTTCACTGTTTAGGCTTATTGTTACATGTCCTTGTAGTCTTAGGACTTAACGCCACGCTAAAGTTAATTCGTCCTTCATCATCATCATCTATTCCTGACAATGTTTCTATGAAAACACTGCATTGGCCAAATTCAGACATAATATGCTATAAATGGCCTCAAGTGGGGATTACAAGAAATCTGAGCTATTGCTCATGAGATGCGCAACAGCTTTGCTAGAATGCACTTAGCACCATGCTTTTGAAACAACAACTGCTATTACTAACACCACAGAGTGCCAGACCTTGATGACCTTCTTGCACCGTGTCATCAAAGCAAAGTCTGTTGATGGATCCTCCGCCTCCTCTTTCTACATATGCACAGCAAGAAGGCGAGTAAGCAGATACAAGAACCTAGAAAGTGCTTGTGATAGTCACAATGCAGCACGTTCTCAACACAAGATGGACTAAATGGTCGTTATGACTCCGTCGACTATTATGCCTCCGTAAACATACTTGATGCCACTGTGACCTTGACCCTTGACCTTTTGACCACCCCGAAATTTGATCCATTCATCCTTGCCCCTCCCCAAAGTCCGTCAGTGGTAAAAGTTTGGTCAAATTCCAGGAACAAATACGCAAGATATCTTGCTAACAATGCTTGTTGGGGACTCGCGCATGAATGCACAGGACTCATGCATGAACGATCACTCTGGAAATGTAATGCCTCCGGCCACTATGTTAGCAAAGGCATATAACATCTTCAGCAACCACTTCAACTGTTAGGAAGTCAATGTCAGTTTGTCTCAGATGAACTGGAAGGCTAGTCCACAGTTTCGGACTTGCATCTTCTTCAAACTGGTGCTAAGTCTACCAAATAACGCACTATCAGTACTCGTTATGCCCACCCATGGAAGAATGGCCAGACTGAGTTGGCCGGTAGCTTGTTTGAACAGCATGACAGTATACCCACTAAAGCTGTCAAATTAACGCATTAATTAACACGTTAATGCATTCATAAATTAACGTGCATTAAAAGAAATAAAGCACATTTAAAAAATTAATGTGCATTAAAAATATGTTAATTTACTAAATTCCGTGATGCAAAAGTCTCAACATTCCGTTAAACTGCGGTTATTTGACAATCAAATGAATTCAAGTAACTAAACTGTAGTTGCTGTTCCATCATTACTGTAAATAAATAGTAATTCCAACGACAGGCTAATAGATTTCTACACCAGGTATGTTGTCAGTTATTGTTGACAATGCGTTTAAAATGTGTTTCTAACTTTCTATATTCTACAGGCTGGGCCCCCGAACGTCATGGGGCCCGGGGTAACTTACCCCCTACTCTCCCTCTCGATGGGCCTCGATGTGTTAATAATGCGTTAATTAATGTGTTAAAAAATTAACGCAGTGCGTTAATGCACTTAAAAAATTAACGCATCGACCGCTCTAATACCCACAAATGGTCATAAATTTCAGTACTTCCTGGCTGAGCATAGAGTAGTTTTGTTTATGTGACCAACAGTGTTACTACAAAGCCAAAGTTCCACTACAGTGAGAGACAGCAATATGTGTAATACGGCTAAACGAACAGCCAGACAGACAAGAGTAGCAAACATAATGACCGACTACCTCTCTGGCGAAGATAACCTGATGGCATTTGTGTGTCAGATCATCCTGGTGTTTACGCAGACATCTTATTACCTACCCATAAACATGTGCACTTATACACCACAGCTACAGAAATTAACAAATAAATTAAATATCTTTAATGATCAATACAATTTATTTGTTAAATTGTTTATAAAGTAGTCATACCTACAAAATAAACATTACAAAGGAAATATGATGACAAACATCCGCTGAAATCGTCTCAATCTGTTTTCCAGTAGCTTAAAATTAGTTCAGTGACAATCACCATTCATAAATCACTGATGCAATCACTCTGTCAATACATCAATCACAGCTGCCATACCAGCAAAGCTACTTCAAAGTTTAGTAGACTGAGAAATTATCTATACGCCGAATTAGAAGATGATATCTGGGTGTGAAATTTCTCAAGACCTAAGTTTTGAGATGTTGACAAGAAGCTGAGAGTGACTGAGATGTTGTTAAGTCCTCCGGAGAAAAGTTCCAGACATGAGGTCCAGCAACTGCGAAAGACTGGCTGGTTACTGACTGTTGAAAGTCTGACAGGTGGCACCAGCAGGCGATTGGTTCCATGGCCAGGCAGACTGGCAATAGAAACAAGTGGATGCAAAGTGGCTAGACATTATTAAACAACAAACAGATGACAGTTAACAATGAACCTGAGCCTTTCCATGCTTCACTGACTGACAGAAGTTCTGCACATCAACGGAGCATGCTTCATTCAGTTCAGGGTCCAACACAATGTCTTCACTCTATACACAGACAGACACAGACATATATAGACAGACAGAGAGACAGACAGACAGGCAAAGAGACGTACAGACTGTACTAGGCCTGCTGCTATTCTTACTATACACAGCTGATGTGCTTAAGATAATATATCACCATGGACTGTTAGGCCACCCGTACGCCAATGACATCAGCATCTACCTCCACACAGACGCCAGCCAGTGTAAATGTCCAGATACAACGCATCACGGCATGTACTGATGATATCATTAACTGGATGTCATCAAATCGTCTCAAACTAAATACAGGCAAAACCTAGTTCATATGGCTTGGCACCGCGGCACAGCTAGCAAAAACAAACAGTCGGACGACTATTTTAGCTGACACTAACATCCAAGTATCTGATGTAGTGACATGTCTTGGAGTTGTCATTGACAGCCAACTGACGCTTGCGAACAATGTTGAGAAGCTTTCTGGCAGTTGCTTCTACCACCCTTTGCCAGCTCCACTCAGTACGCAGTTCTCTGACTACTAGCACTGCGAATACACTAGTGCACCCTGATCTCCAGTCGTGTGGACTATTGCAATAGCATCCTCTACGGCATCTGTGAAGTCCACTTGCGTCAACTCCAGTCGGTGTTAAACGCAGCAGCGTGACTGATCATCTGCAAGCGGAAGTTCGACCACATCGCCACCACCATGCAAGACGAGCTCCATTGGCTTCCTGTGCAACAACGCATCCAGTTCAAGCTGCGTACATTGATCAGCAAGTGCCTTTGTTGCACTGCACCATCATACCTTACAAACTTGCGTCCTGGTGTCGGCAGCGTCTGGTCGCTTGTGTCTACAGTTGTGCTCGTGCCGCGACCTCTGGCTTCCGCGCTGTCAACTGACATGGTATGGACTGTGAGGCTTCTCCGTGTCTGGACCCACAGGTTGGAACTTGTTTACATGACACCATTGCATAGCCCGGGCCCGAAAATAGGGGGTAGGTGAAAACAGCGTGCAATTATCTTTTGCAAGAGCCGAGTTATAGTCAATTTTGTCCCAAAATTCGTTGCCATGGCAACAGCTGTCGGTAGGGGAGAAATTTAAGCAACGCCATTGGATAGCGCAGACCGAAAAATAGGTGGATAGGTGCAAACAGTGCGCAATTATCTCTTACGGGGACCGAGTTATACCGCTTTGAAATCTCCATTGGCTGTAACTCGAGAGACAAAGACTGATGTCTGTTGTCACCACCACTACTACTACTACTAGTACTACTGCCTGCTTCTGTCATTAACCGTGACACTCTCTCTGTAATTAAATCTAGGCTTAAAGCTCACTTGTTTAATTTTGCATACAACTAACTGACCTGCTCTGCCAGCGCCTCTGAAGCTACGGCACTATATGAATGTATTATTATTTTTTTACCCCCGGCAGTAATGGTTCCCAGGGGTTAAAAACAAACCATCAAAGTGACTAGAAGTCTGGTGCATCGAAGGCCTCGACAAAAGTCTCGTGGATCAGAATAGCGTTAAATCACTGTAGTAGAACAGAAATGCGCTGCCAAAGAAAAGTCGTGTCGCCTGGGTCTCCCGTGACTGTGGTTGACCAACCACCCACCGCATTCAAAAAGTCTATTGCAGATGAGTGGGTTATGCCGTACCGTGACGTCCCAAGTCAGCGGCTTACCGGCTTGCCAAGGAGTCAGGGACAGAGTAAGTCCGTCCGGGCGCCTGCCGTCAGTTCTTATCAAACCGCATGGCTCTTTCGTCACTGGAACACCGGCCGTGGTCAGAGACCATGCCATGGCATCATTGATAGCATGATGTCTGATTATCCTGTTTGGTGACTGTTTACAGACCATACCATGAAGGCCGTGAGTGTCTACCGGCGATCCACAATGACATGTATGGGCTACACAGATGCTGCAACCAAAACGCAAAGTGACTGCCACACGAACTGCGTCGTCAGAAAGTCTCAGTCCACAGCCAGAGATGGGCAATGCTAAAAGCCAGTCTCCGCTGTGAGGTGTGGCAGTGGCAAGAAAGCAAGCTGTCTGTTGTGACTCAGATTAGTGTGCTCAAGCAGACTGAATGCTGGGCTGGTCCCAAAACGACTGCTTGTCTGGTAAAGCTTGAAAGTTACATCAAAAGACGTGAGACCAGAATTGTCAATAGATGGAGAGCATCTCAACAAATGCTGAATTCTCTGTTATTATTATTATTATCATTATTAATTACTACAACAACTACTACAACCAATAATACAATCATTGCTATACTAACTCGCTGTAAAAGTTCAAACGTGAGTTGTTCTCGGCATAAGCCTGAGATGCGATGTTTGTTGTCAAGCAAAGTGTCATTGCGAACCACTGAACTCAAGCATTCCACCACCAGATACCTGTAGACATATACATCAATCCAATACTACGACAAATACTACAACAGACATGTGAATATTTTAATATCCATCTGGAGCCATGGCCCAATATGGCCATAACAGACTCGCTGCTTTCTCGACCTAGCCTGACCTCATTTTGATTAAACAATTTATAGACCAGCTCACACCTGGTCTGGTGACTGTCTGCCGACAGCCAAACAATATCAGTATACACGGTGGCCAAAAAAAACGTCCCAAATATTTGCATGCGTTATGCAACAGAATAATAGAAATAAATCAGTAGAAAAGCACAGACGTAATGAGCAAACATATTCGAATATGTTTAGCAATTTTCATTTAAAATACTTCTATATTAGCCGAGATACAAACAAAATAGTGTTACACGTCATAAAGTAAATTTTGCAAGCGGCTCATCATTTACATTGCCGCTCATACGCAGGCTGCATCAGAACGTCACAGTAACCTAACTGTCAGCCAACTAATCAGCAGAAAATGTGCTGAATAGGTTCTCCATTCTCTTTTGCCACTACCACTAAATGCCTTTTCCAATACAACTTGGCTTTTCTGATTTTGACTGTCTCATGTCGACATCATGTCATATGTTTGTGATAACATTCTGAAGATCTTTGAGATTCGCAAACGGTTCATGGTTTCTATTATAGACAAGTTTTTGCAAGACATCCCAAACTAAACAATCTAGCGAAGTCAAATCCGGAGAACACGATGTCTATTCTTGTGAGCTGATTAAGTCATATATGTTGTCCTGAAAAACATTTCGAGTTGCTTTGATGCGGTATGATGGAACTCTGTCTTTACATAATTCGCTATATTAGCTGTTGTACGACAGCATCAAGCATGCATGCAGTAATTATTTCAATTTTTCATCAGTATATAATTCTCACGTAGTGTCGTAATACGTATAAATTTCGTTTGCGGTAACTTCAAGCAGCAAAATTGGCGCAAAATCAGTTCAGTTGTTATTGTTTACATTGGTAACCATTGGCAACAGTGGAAGGAGACGATCAGCGAGCAGCGCCATGCGCCGCCAGCTCAGTGACACTGTGTCGCAATTGGTTGAGGTCTTGGTTGAGGTCAGCGTAACGGCGGTTGATTGGCGGCTAATATAATTTTAGCAACTACGGAGTTACGACATAATTGCAAAAGAGTTACAAAGTCGTAGAATCAGCTTCCAAAATTCGGACACACTGTTTTTGCGACAATCTTACGACATCGTAACTTGTTGATTTACGACAAAGATACGACGAAGTTGCAAAAATTTTACAACAATTTTACAATGTTTTGTAAATTAGGCCCCTGTTCTTCACCTACTGCTACTACCGTAACCAGCCAGCAATAATAATAAAACTAATGTCAAAGTTTCAATGCTGTCATCGTGACACTGCAGCTGCGAGAGTTCGTTTAACAAATGTAGCACAGTACTGGGTGGCTGCTGAACTTTGTACCAAGCCATTTATTATTATTACTTAGCTTGACAGCTAAGATATAAGGATAGAAGGCTGAGACGACCTAGGTTGCTGGCTACATACCGAGATGCTTTACTTGCCTGCAGACAGTTGCCCTCCAAGTTTAGTAACTGAGCCCGCCATAGAGTAACTTCATTAATTAGACACAACGCGTTACTGTTACGCCATGCCATGCCATGCCACCAAGCAATGTGAAATATCAGCTACTACCGCAACAACAGCAACAACAACGTACTTCCTATTGTGTTGCAAGCAGTGGTGCTGCACGTCGTCTCTGCATGCCTGACGAAATGCTGGGCTCAATCTGATGTCCTTCAGAGTCATCTGACAGCAAACAACAACAACAACTACTACTACTAATACAAGATAACGATACCAATTTACTATGAAAATCTTTTTTAAAATATGTGGTTTTATTTGTCTGTATGAAAAATATGCAACATAGTGCATTTTATGCAATATCTGGTCAGCAAATGTACAGGCCTGTAAAGTGCTTTCACTGCATGTAAAATGTCTTGATTTCAGACAAAAGCAGGCTTTAAGGCAAGCCAGATTGTTATCTGTGATATGTAACTCATTATCAGGAAATAACACTTACCTGAAAATGTTCCATTTCGGACGCCAGTTTTAAGCAAAATGTTTTCTTAAAATATGCAGGCCATTTTGATGCAAAATGCGCAGGAAAATATGTAAATATGTGGCGTAAATGATGATCACATATGCAGAAATGTGTGAAGATGTGCAAATTTTTGCATATGAAGCATAATTTACACATATACGATTTTGAAAATGCCATAATATGCGAAAAATATGTGATATGCGAGTTTGTATGTTGCAATTGCATATGTAATTACATGTTCGCATATAACCAGCATCCTTACCTACTCTGAGCTGCTAAGACAAGCACACTGCAAAGATATGCAGGTGGTAAATAGTACAAAAGAGATAAGGCAACATAGAGCTATTGACCAGTTGATGATGTTCGACTCCGGCCTGGCATTTCTCGTTCATGTCCTCGTGATGTTTATTCTTTATCAGACAATGCATCAGTGATCCCGGAACACTATCAGCCTTATCCGATTCTGCCTCATCCTAGAGACACAGGGAGACAGACAAAAAGACAGAAAGATACAAGAAAAGCCCAGCTAACACAAATGGGAACGCACAACAGCGGTGCATGTTTAAAAGCCCAGTACAACAATCACACATGATAGCAACCATGTTTTTACGGTCGTCAGAGGGCGCCAGACCGTGACTGGCGGCTAATTATCTACAGTGTTTTACTTGTACTCACCAGAGGGCGTGGCCTGACACGCTCAGTCAACGCCATATCGATTGGAAATCGCAATTTTTCCCTACTCCTCTGTCGTTTAGCGCCCTCGCTCAGGGTGACCTCTTTTGAATTTACGGAAAAACTTTATGGATCCTGAAACTAGAGTCTTCTGGGCAGCTGACAGTGAAAATTTGGTGATCCTAGCTTGCACCATTTTTGACTGATCCACCCGTGTGACGAACGGATGGATAGACAAACAGACAGATGGACAGAATTGCAATGGCTAAGACATGCTACATTAGGCGCTGCTGTTGCGCGTAAAAATTACGGTTGGGTACTTGCTATAGCACTTCTTACATGCGACGAACTCGTAGACGGAAGCACTTTACAATCTCGAAGTGGCGGCTGACTGGCATGAGCTAATGATATCGCAGTGTGACCATTCATTGCCCACATCAGTGAAAAGTTGGACCGGTGGCGGGCAGCCAGCATACATACCACCACTCCAAACAGCCACATTAGACCTTTACCCCTTAACCCATAATTTAATTTACTGCTCATTTCCCATACTGCTGAAGGTAGGAGGCTGAGTTGACGTGAGACAAAGCATCAGTGATCCAGGAGTACTATCAGCTCTATCAGCTCTAACAGCCGAGAAGGGCCAGACGAAAATAAACAAAATCGCCTAACTTTACTGAGTTACCTGCGTAGTGTGCCATGGCCAAATGGCCCTCAGTACTAAGCACTGACAATGAGACATCAGAATAAGAAAAAATGATATATTTTAATAGAATGCAACCATGAATGGCCAAAGTGTTACAACTAGAAATACAACAATACAACAGAATAAGAATAAGAAAAAACAATACAACAAGTACTAGTAGAAAAAAAAACAAAAAAATTACCGAAAAACAAATGATACAACGTCATTAGATCAGATGAACTGTTTTGCTATGCCTCTTTGCCGGTGGTTGAGTAAACAAACAAATCAGCTGTGCTCTCACTACCTTGCAATGCTGCAGCCAGAACTGCCGGCAGGAGTCGGCGAATATTTTGTCTAGTGCAGGATTTTCTTCGACGTCTTCAACAATCTTCTTGACAGCTTCTCGGCACTCCGGCTTCAACGAATCTAGATGATCCTCCAGGCAGTCCATCTCCTAACATCACAAAGTGCACTATTGGGTTAGTAGCATGGCATAGCAGTAACTCGTTTCATTCAATTAACAAAGTTAACTTTTGTACTTGGATGGGTGACTGCCTGCGGGCAGGTAAACCACCACGGTACATAACCAGACGTCTAAATCAACTCAGTCTTCCATCCCTCTGGGGTAGATAAATTGAGTACCGGCGTGTCCGGCTGGAGTTAGGGCAAAATGTGTTCACCTGTGTCGAATGGCAGGTAACACTGTGTGATCCCATACAGCAGGTGACGCTCCGTAACTCTGGAATGGGCTTCCATTAAGAGCTGTAACACCACCTTTAACCTTTAACTATGGTTTTCCTGTCAGGCTTGGAAATTCCCTTTGGCTCTGGAGCGCTGCGGAAGTTGCGTGGCTGCAGTGCCCATATGGTGGTCTGCTGATAGATTGGGCTGCCTGACAGGTGCTTCCCAGTAGCAAATGCGAAATCATTTGGTAGGCCCCAATGTACAGATATGTAGTCATGTGGTCGAGAATAGCTGTGCTCTTTGGTATTTCTGCCATGCCTTAAAGTACCCAGTATACTTGCTGGGAACTTTCTGGGGATGGCTGATGGGCCACATAGTGGCCTAAGCCTAAGGTGAGATATCTGGCTGCCCTGCTTAGCATTGGAACTTGGAACATCCACACAGTACAGGCAGAACCCCTGCACAATGTTAACAACATTGACATGAAACCGGGCTTTCCCGGTTGTCAACCCACGGATGTGAAATGACCTGCCAAATGACGTGACATCTGCGAAGTCGTTATCCAGCTTCCATCAATGACTCAAAAGTCCACTGTTCACAAAAGCCTTTTTCCGACTATTTCCTGGACTGAACTCCAACTCTGCCTAACCTGTCTCTAGTAGACAAAGCTGTAGTTTGTGTAACTTAGGTGACTTCAAAATCCCAGACTGATTCATAAATGAAAGTCAGAATCAATTCTTGCAATAGGCACATTATAGGGAATTTTACTTACTTACGGTCAAAGTTATTGCATCACTGCATTAATGCTGTTGGCTGGGAATCCGCCTTTAAAAATTACCACACAAATCATCCCCAAGAGTTTGCCCTTTACCCTTACCATACAAGAAAATGTTAGGCAGTCAAACAGAGATTGAGTGTGTATAAATCTATTGCACCAGAACACTACAGCTTAGCTTAGTGGTTACATCAGTCTCCCACTAATAACGTTACCTCCCGTCAAGACAAGATAGCACTGAGATAGGTGACCACTCATTGATATGCATGCCTAGTATTCTCCAAGCCACCAGGCCAACTCAGCCTAGCCATCCCTCTACAAGTAGTCATGATGAGCACTGGCAGTCCTTACAAGTAAAATATAAATGTAAAAATGGTGCATAGCTCTTAATAGGAGACCCTTCACAAAGCTACAGAGCAACATCACCTGCCATATGGGATCACACAGTGTTACCTGCCACCTGACAGAGATGAATGTGCCCCACTGCAGAAACTGACCCTTCTTCACTAACAGTTATTGTAACCACTGCCAGTAGTCATTCTGCTTAGGCACAGCACTGGCCTGGATAATTTGGTCGAATATCAAGACAGTATACCCATGTTGGTACTAACGTGGCAAGGCTATTAAGCTAATGTGATGGTCTGATCAAGACAAAGTGTAAATTAGGGCACAAACGGAAGTGTGAACACAGAGCTGGCACCTCATTCTTTTCTATTTTCTGTGAGCAGAGACGGGCAAGATCTTCAATGCAGAGATGTTCTATTTCCGGATCCAGATCAACAGAGTGGGCACGTTCCAACATGGCATCCTTCAGCTGTACTATACACTGTGTCGACATGTCCACCTACAGAACACACATATCACCATTCATCATTATCACAGAGGGCTTTAACATGACCAGAATAACAAGTGTTATTTCCAGGACCTAGTCAGAAAAGCAGGCAAATAAGTAGGTCTAGACTAGAAGGCGCTTGTGAGAGTGCATATCTCCGTCATGTGAAGTGATTTAAACATTACTACTACTACTACTACAACTACAACGAGGAAAGAAGAGCTGCTTCGTGGAGGGAGGGAAAAGTAACAGCCGGCGTTGCTGCTTGCGCTGTTGGTGCAACAACGTCATTGCTATTATGAGTCATCACGTACACAGAAGAAACGACGAACAGAACGGCCAATCTCTTAATCTCCTCCAACGTTCACTATGCTCACCTTGGCAGAGATAATGAGAGCGATAAAACAGATAAGTGTTGAGATGCTGTCTGAAGACCAACAGTAATGATGCACCGGGTGCAGACGTGATGTCTCATGAAAGTTCATTTCATAGCGAAGACTGGATGGATATGCCTGCTTGCGTACAGTCGATACTGCCAAATAGTTGTTGGAGCTTAATTAAACTGAATAAATCATTAGTGCTAAATTATAATAAAGATGCGAAATTAACAATTATGCACAAACTTTTTACTTAGCATATTCATTCCGCTTTAAGTTGTGTCACTAATAAATATCTGATAAGATGATAATCTCTTTTCCAAACTGAATATATCAAACTAGATTTTTAAAAAGATGCTTAACAATACTTGTGTCTCAATGCATTAGTGACAGAGCTGTTAGCTTAACCAATAAAGTTGCCAACTGAAATCATACGTTTTACTCAACAATTACCACAATCAGTTTTTAATCAAAATTAACAATTACTAGTTAATAAGCTATTTAAAACATTTTAATAGTGTAAAGACATCCATGCATATGGACCTTGTCAGCTGTGTGTAGACTACGATAGAGACAGGTGAGTGACTGCGCTCGAGCGAAGTCCGTGTCCGAGTTTGGCTTACAGTGACCTTGCAGTTCCAAGTAGCAAGCATGAAAGAACCTGGGCTTCAGTCTGATAAAACACAAGCACATGCAACATGTAAATAAGTAAGTAAGATAATTTAGGGGGTGCAATTTAGCAGTCAGCAACAATGTGCCGTACTCAAAATATGCACAAAAGCAGTCAAGAACTTTTTGTGTTATTTGTAGAACTTACATAGCAACTTTGGAGAAAGACGTTTTTGTGCCTGCAGGCCAATAAAACTAAGAATCAGCTTTCCAGTTCATCCAAGATGAACCAACATTAACTTCAAACAGTTTATATAAAACACTTTTGTTTAGGTCAGGTGCTGAGAATAATTGCTTTTTAAAAATCCATGTACATCAATTGCCAGTACTAACTGTACTTCTACAATCCGAAGGTGCATACTGTAACATGCATTTTCACTAACTTCAACCTCAACCATAACCGTAACCCTAACCCTACTCCTACTTGAAAGTAAATGTGGAGATTGAGTCAACATCTGCAGAAGTGTACAGAAAAAACCTCCTATAACTTTTGAACTATCAAACCTTCAGACTATCGACCCTACAAATTATTCAGCCACCCCTCAGTACTGAAGTCATTGTTGCCATTTGCACAGAAAAATCTCAGATAAAACAACGAATCTAAAACTTGACAAAAAAACAAAATTTGTACAGCGGCTGACTTACCTGAAGTTACGAGTGACAAAATACTGAACTTCCATCAGTTTTTCCTGGCAGTCGTCGGTCATTCGACGATCACCGACCAGAGTCAGCAGACACGAATAAACCCTACCAGACCACACACAGTAAACAAAATACACACTTGTGACAATGTACGGCAAGACATCTCACACACATATGCACTGAGAGCATATTAAAAAATACAAATGCAAAATATGCTCTTCCAAACTATCTGAAAACAGTTTCTGTCTATTTTAAAATGTCACCTCAGACATTTCGACCTCACTTTCTACTACTGCACACCGAGTGCATTTGGGGCCATTTACAGCTATGGCGCCGTATGAATTACCTACCTACCGACACACAAATGACACAGAGGCTGGCAGAAATGCATAGAAATTATGCATAGTAAGTCAGACCAGACCAATGCTATCAGATCACAAACCTCTAGAACAGAGGTAAAGATTTATTCAGATCTATGCTAAGCTGTAAATTTTTATGCAGCCTGTCCAGTTCAGACAGTTCGATTCTATCAACTCACTTCTGACTGGCACGAGTGACAAATGCACTACACGAAAGCAATTTTAGATGAGATTACATTGGATTAGCAAGTAATAACTGAGATCGTATGAAACAGTGATAAGTAAGTGAAGAGAGAGACCTGCGATTACCCGGCCTCACTTCACCACAAGATGTGCTCCTAACCACAGGCTCGCAAGCTTCAGCTACTGCTGGGTCGACTGAATAGTCCTCAGCCGCATTAGTACGCAGCAGCAGCTTCTTCAGCTAGGCACAAACACAGTTATGCAGACAAACAGACAGAGACATACAGAGAGCCATTGACTGATACATACACAGACGCAGATGTACACACAGTGGCTTCTATCCCTATACCTGGTGGGCGCAGATAGTGCCCAGTGAAATATAGGGGGAAAGTTTTGATAAAGTTGTAGATCAAAACTTCCCCCCTATTTTTTACTTCCCCCTATTTTTCACTTGGCAAACTATACCCTTAACAAAACTTTCTCTTTAGAGGGGAAAGTAGCCCAAAATAGAGGGGAAAACTTGAGTCAAAAATTGGGGAGGACCTCAGCCCATAACTGAAAGGGGGGAGTTGCACCCAAGTTTGATTCCAGATTTGAGGGGATAGAAGCCACCGTGTACACAGAATCACGATTCTCATGTAACATGAATTCCTCTACAGCCACAGTCAGGGCATGTAATAGAAATGCCCCCACAGTAAGTGGCTAGCCATAGCCCCTATTATGCAAGGCGTGCATCATTTTCCAGAACTTTATGATGTCTGGTGACCATGACCTCTAACCTTCGGAACCAAAAATAAAAAAAACCAGTTGTCCTGGGGAACGTTCACACCAATGTTGATTTTCTTTTGAGTAACACTTCGATATGTGACAAAAAACAGACAGGCAGACAGACGGGTGAGACTCGTAATGTGGCTTACTGGGTAAAGGTAAAAATGCCATATCCCCGAAAAAAGGCTTAGCCATAGCCGCTGCTCATCTCCCAGATGCTGGCTGTTGAGCTGATAGGTAGACAGAGCAGGGAGTCGATGACGTATGGCCAGTGCAACAGCAGACCTTCACAGTCGCAAAGAATCAACGCTCTTTGGCCGGTACCAAATTATAGTACTTACTTAAGCCAAAATTTCAAAAGCCCAAAGTCGCAGACTTTGTCGCAAACACCTCAACATGTCGAGACAGTTTTTGTCTGCGACTTTCATGATTTGTGTCCACAACTTTCCCCACGGGAAGTTTCAGTAAAAGTCAATGAAATGGAATTTAGGCTTAAACAGAGGCAAGTGTGCAAACAACTTACCCAGGGTTGTTACCTGGCAGTGTACTGGGCGAGAGTCAAACCAGCAACCTCACGATCATTAATCCAACATGCTGCCACTGGACTACCAAGCCACACAAGCTTACTAAGGTGACTACAAAAAGCACGCAAAGCTATCAAGATGCAGACGCAAACCTGCTGATAGCAAGCTGTTGAAAGTTGCTTGGTGGCAGTTGGCAGATTGTTGGCTGCTGCCTCAGCAACAGCTCTGGCCTGATGCCTAGCGACGTCCATGAGACAATGTATCACATCCCGTCGAGCGACGCCATCGCAGTGGGTACTGACATCAGCCGCACAACTCTGCTCCACAGACGGAGAGATGCGGTAATCCTCCAGCAGACCACGACGCACCGACTTCAGCTCGGCTGCACATTCCGGCTCCAGCGGTATACCTACATCAACAGCAGCAGCAGCATCATTATCACCACATGACAGTCGATTGATATATAAGTTACAAAATGAAGCCATTAGATTAATTCTTAAAATAGAAACAGTTGAAAATATACAAGGCCCATAATGCAGCCTATCGAAAAGGCCTTATAATAATAAGTTAAATAGTGCATGTGGAACTGTTCCAAAAGAATACGAGGTAGACACAGACAAACTTGTGGAGTGTACCGTGCCGAGTGACGTTCTCCAGACACTCAAGCACGACCGACATCCCACTGGCGGCAGCGTTATCAGCGCGATGAATGGAATGACAGTTGTATCTGCGAATGTCGGACAGACACAACACGCTGATGCCGTGACGCACTTTGTAGTCTGCACTCTCTAGCCGCTGACGACTTGTTAGCTTCTCACGACACTAACAGACAGAAAGACAGATATACACAGTGTTTCATAAAAAAGCACCCTTTTTGTTTCTCTTATAACTCAGTGGAATGCATGAAATTTTTACCAGATGTAGCTGAGGAAATACTAATTCAAACTATTTAGACAAAATATGACTGTTAGTTAAATATTCTACGCTAGTCGTGATGTAATGCTGACGTCATAATGTGTCGTGAGTACAAACTGGCTTGTCTCAACTGGTTCTGTCAGTAGCTACCCTGCTTCGACAGTAAACTTTATCTGGTTCACTGAGAGAAAATTTTCATTGTATCAGCACTAAGCAACATTGGGGCATGAAATCAGGCGTCTCGCGATCTGAAAACTTAACCATCTGGCAAGGGTGTGTGCTGGTGCACTGTCTTGCTGGAAGGTTTAAAAGTTACACTATCTGCATACATGTGTGAAAGTGATCGTTTTGGGCATTTTTTGTGGCTACAATGTAAAACTTCAACAGCTTGTCATCAATGAACCAGACAAAGTTCGCCATCGACGCAGGGCAGCTATTCAGCAAGTCTGTTAGCACCGGTTGCGACAAGCCAGTTTGTACTCGCTGCACACTATGACATCAGCATTATGTCACGACTAGCAAAGAATATTTAACTAATAGCCACATTTTGTCTAAATAGTTTGAATTAGTATTTCTTTAGCTACATCTGGTAAAAATTTCGTGCAAATTGATCATTTGACTGAATTACGAAAGAAAGAAAAAGGGCACCATTTCTATGAAAAACCTTGTGTCTGGAACACTCTGCCAGAGAACATAACACAATCCCAGTAACTCTCAACATTCTGTCAACATCTCAAAACATAGCTCTTTAAAGTCATATCCGGACATCATTGTCTAAACAGGCTGTTGCTGTTTAACCTTAAAGTAGCCCTTCTACTAAGACAACTCTAATTGACAGATTAATTACAGAGACAAGTCACTACTAACAATCACTTGCACTGGTATCGACAATAAAGAAACAACTGCAAAAGAGTAAAAATTAAACATACTAATACTGCAAAAACTTAAACAACAATAATAGACTACCTAGACAAACACAAACAAACATGATATTAGTAAACAAAGTGTTTTTTGTGCTAACTGGCAAGAAAAAGAATGAGTTCATGGGACACAAATCACATTCGATCAACATTGTGTGTAGTGATTGCAATCCCAGAATTGAATTCTCAATCCCGGGAGCTGGGATTGAAAAATTTGTAATCCCGGGATCCCATTTCAGGATTAGGCTTACAAGTTTGTCGTTATTTTGGTATCTACAATAGACTTATTGCATGCATAAGATGTGGTAGACTCGTACAGAATGTATGTCAGAACGGTGTAAGGAGTGACTGTGAATGTCAAAATACAAATTACAGAGCACAGCAAGGAGTAGTACCGATACTTTAGCGTGCATAGAATATTTTTTTCATTAAACCTCTAGAATTGTTATTTTTAGAATTTAATGCCCGAAAAAGTGCGATTTTAACGAATTTTTGTAATCCTGAAATCCTGGGATTGGGATGTCGCCAATCCTGGGATTAAGAATTGGCAAAAACGACCGAGATTCCAAGATTGCAATACCTAATTGTGTGCTATACAAATTTATGCACTGGTACTTACTTACTTACAGTCGTGCCTATGACATAAGATTGTTCCTGTCCGTCTGTAACACAATGTATAGCGGCTAAATGGTACATAGGGGGTTAGCGATAATACCATTGGATAGGGTAATGACAAGTTCCTACAGGCTGTCAATAATAACCATGTTGCTACTTCCAGCAGTTTTGCCGCTATTTTCAACGCAAAGTAGCTGACTGCAGCTATCAGTCACGTGCATCAAATTACTGTATGCCAACGCTGATTGTATTGTTCAATAGCAGCATTAGCATAGTAGTCACCTCTAAGAAACTGCTTTCTCCGAGCAACCCTAAGTCAAATGCTAGCCTTCAAACATAGAAAGTATGGTCGGCCCACCCTAGTAAGAGCTGGGCTTCTTGGGTTTTCTATGCATTTCTGTTAGCAAGTCCAGCAGACAGGAAGACTAACCGATGAAGACATCTGGAGATCAAACTTGTGCTTGTAAAGGCACTTGTAGACGGCTCCAGCGCCCGATCTGACATCATGACAGAAGGTCTCTCTGTCATCACGACATGCGAGAAACAACTGCCGATCCTTGTGGTAATCATCAGCTTGCAGCTCAGCTACACGCAGCAGCTCATGACGACATTGTGTCGATAGCTCGGACACGTGGTTTGATAGGCAGGACAACGTACTGCCTTGATCATGTAACTACACATACAGACACAGCGACACAGTGACATACAGACATATACAGACAGACAGACAGACAAACAAACAAACACAGAAAGCCAGAGACAAACACATAGAGAAACAGACAGACAAAAAAGATAAATGTGTATAGTTCTTCACAGAAAGCCACCTCAGAACTTCAGGTCATACAGTACAGTGCTACCTGCCAGTCGACACCAGTGAATGTGTATTGTGTACCAGTCTAACCCCAGTCGGCAGGCCGATACTGAAATTACTCGGATGGAAAGCTAAGTTAAGGCGACCTCAGTCGTTGGTTATACTACACTGAGATGGATCACGTGTCTGCAGACAGTCACACAACAAAGCAATAACCAGGCTAAACACAGAGCAACTTTACTGATCGAGACTAACATGTTAAGACTAAGACAAGTCAAGTCTGTACGTCCACACGTCCGTCTGTCGGCTCGCATCTGCTATATAGTGACCCTCATTCTCGAGCAGCTTTTTTTTCCGTGGACCTGACCTGCCTCCGTATCTGTCCATCTGCTATCTGCAACACGGCTGCTGCCGTATACCATATATATACAGACATGTCGCGTTTGCTTACTGATTGAGAATGACCCACAGGACTTCATCCTGACACCCCTTGCTTATACTGACATTGTCCAGTAAATGCTATAGACTTGTGGCATTGTTATATATATAGCAGTCATTGCTGTATGCACATAGCAGTTGCATATAAGTGAGCCCATGTAAGTGATGGGTGTCAGGATTAAATCTTACGGGTCAGTCTCAATCAGCAAGCAACAGATGGCAGATCAGACTTGTATATGGACTTGTTGTATGTAGTATGAATGAATATGAATGAATATATCAATTTGTATAGCACCCAATTAGAGAAGACTTCAAGAGCGCTCGCAGCAAAATAAATGAGTTTTGAGTTTTTTTGCAAATGTATCTCTGGACAGTGATGAAGTCCGCAGGTCGACGGGGAGGCTGTTCCATGTGACCCGGCAAGCCAGGGCAAAAGTCCCTCCTGAGATCGTGGTCCTTGTGCGCGGCACGACGAGTGCCCAGCTGTTTGCCAACCGCAGCTGCCAAATGTCAACGACAGACGAGACCGGGGTGCACACATTTGCTAAGTACAACGGCGCCAGACTATAAAGGCACTTGAAGGTGATCATCGTTAGCTTGAAGGTGATTCGCTGGCGGACCGGAAGCCAGTGAAGTTGACGCAGCACTGGAGTGATGTGGTCGAACTTACTAGTTCCGATCACGACACGCGCTGCTGCATTCTGGACAGTCTGCAGTTTCGTCAGCAGGCCGTCACCGATCCTGTACAGCAGACTGTAGCAGTAATCAAGACGGCTGCTGACGAATGCGTGCACCAGTGTCTTCGCAGCCTCCAAAGTCAGGGAAGACTTGACCATCCGTAGCTGGCGTAGTTGAAACAGGCATGACCGGCATAATGCAGCAACGTGGTCGGCCATGGTGAGCTGGCCGTCAGTGTTGACGCCAAGGTCAAGCACTGCGGACGATGGCTTGACGAGGGCAGACAGTAGTGGTAGCTTGGTAGTGGTCAGCTTGGCAAGCTGCTGTCGTGTTCCAAGCCACACGAGCTGTTTTTTGTCGGCGTTCATCCTCAGCTTGTTGCCATGCATCCAGGCATGAAGGCGTTCAGAGCGGGCGATGAAACATTGCGTTGAAACTGACGCGGATGCGGTCGGAGCACCTGCGTGTCGTCAGCGTACGAATGTCTGACGAGTCCGGCACTCGAGATAATGTCGAACAACTCAGCGGTGTACAACAGAAACAGCAACGGGCCAAGGACAGAGCCCTGCAGTTGTGGAATGCCGAAGAGCAGCTCGACGACTGCCGACAGCTGCCCGTTGTAGCAGACCTGCTGGGTGTGACTGTGCAGGAATGACTGCGGCCACTCTAGTGCTGTGCCGCAGATGCCGAACGACTGCTGCAGCCGACAAACGAGGATGTCGTGATCGACACAGTCAAAAGTAACGCTCAGGTCTAGAAGACCGAGCAGTGTAACGTCTTGACGGTCGGCAGTGGCGTAAATGTCGGACAAGATGCGCAGAAGCGCGGTCTCTGTCGAATGATGGTGCCGGTATGCCAACTGCAGTCGCGGTAGCAGGTTCTCTTCCTACTCTTCCTGCAGATGGCTGACAAGCTTCTCAACGACAATTCTCTCAGTGACCTTGGACATAAACGCCAGGTTCGAGACTGGACAATAAATCTTAAGATCGCCAGCGTCGAGGCACGGTTTCTTCAGAAGCGGCGTCAGGATGGCGTGCTTCTGTGATGCGGGTAAATGGCCTTCACGCAGTGATGTGTTGATCATCGCCGTCAGGTATGGCAAAAGCACGTCGGCGGATTCCTTCAGCAGGAACGTTGGAATGGGGTCAAGCGTGCAGGACTTCGTAGGCATTGATAAGATCACGCGCCTCATCACCTTCCAGCTTGTCTAAATGTCTGTCTGTCTGTCCATTTGCCTATGTTCATGTACCTGAGCCTGTTCATCATGATCATCATCACCAGCGCCATCATCAGTGCTGATACGTCCACAGTGCAGTTTCGTGATGTCTGGCTTACAGTGGTTGACAAACTTGTAGACCAACTGGTAGTCAGCGAAGATAAGTGCCTCCAGTCGACCGAGCAGTTCACGACATCGATCGCTGGTGATGTTGTCCATGTAGTAGATCATGCAGGATATGACCAGACCTTTCCGTCGCTCAATGGCACTGCACTCGGACAGCTACAAGAAACATTAACATTAAAAAATTGTTAATTTCATGACCTACTTAGTCCTCCTATCTCTCACTGCAGTGTCTGGCCATAAGCTCAGTTCACTCAAGCACGACAACTAAGACATAGCTCAGATCTGTGTACTACCCATTCTCGGGCAAAACAAACTACACCGTGTCTCAGAAAAAAACAGTCAAAATTGTTTTTGTCATAACTTTGTCAAATTTTTACTAACTTTAATAATTTTTGGCATGTTGATGGCTAAGACGATGAAATTATGTAAAGTGCACTCTTTTTCCACCTCGCCTAATTTATGTCAATGCACTACCATGTGAAACATAGATGCTCCAGACTGCTGCATAATGCTAAGTTTTTGTCTCAAGTAAATGCTGTAGTGAGTTAATTAGGCACAAAATACATTAAAACATTAATTATTTAACAGAATTATAAGTTTGTGTAACAATTTGCTCGCAAATTAAAATTTATGCCAAAGTGTGCTCCGCATACAAAGAGGCAATGGGTTTGATGTACAACACCAATGGCTGATAGCAGAGTCAACAATCGACTGATCAAATGCATTCACTCATCGATTAGACATGTTTTAATCCCATCAGCCAGCTATTCTGTTGTCTGCTGTTTTCAACATAAAATATTTAATAGCTCAAAATTATTAAACCACGTTGCAATCTCTGTCGAATTGATGATGCAAAGGTGAGCCATCAGATACAAATAATAGCCATGTAATGTAACAATTTGAAGCATCTGTGTTTCACACAGTAGTGCATTGACATAAATTAGGTGAGGTGGTAAAACAGTGCACCATTCATAATAATATCGTCTTGGCCATCTTTACGCCAAAAATTATCAAAGTTGGTAAAAATTTGACAAAGTTATGCCAAAAACAATGTTGACTTTTTTCTTTTGAGACACGTTGTATAAATCACAGTCATGAAACAAGTACATACATGGTCCACCAACACGCTTGTATCCTATTATTGTTAGTTTTTCTTGCATTTATACTTCACACTGCAACTGTAGCAACATGCTTAAAGTGTGGTGAGCTATTCAATAAATACTTTATTCCTATTTGTCCACAGAAAGTAGCAGAAAAATTTTTTTTACATCGATTAACATTTAGCAAAGGTATTGACAAAAAGAAAGTGGGACGTTTTTTGAGGGGACACAGTGTATATTAAGTATCTATTCACCATCACTGACAGTTACTTGCCTGTCACACATTTTTATTCTCCGACATTTTTCTAAATTGATTGTGAATTGATACGACTTTCTCTGTAATAGACACAATAAAAATTCTATACATGATATGATTATATGAATGTATAACATAATTTGTTGTGTGTATTACCTTGGCAAGGTCAGTCTGGCAGATCGATGAGATGGCCGACTCAAACTTGCTGTTGTGTGTGATATTATACTTGTACTGCCATAACAACTAAACAACACAGACCAGCAGACACTGATACACCTAAACATAAACAGATGAAGAGACATACATAGTCAGACAAAAAGACAGTGAGTAAGTAGAGTTTAACATCCCAATCAACATACTACAGGTCATTTTTGGGACAATTCTTTCCAGGCATCATTCACTTACCAACAACGAATTACAACAGCTGAAATCAAACAAACTAACAGCACAAAAGCCAAATAACAATAACGAAGTACCTAAACATAAACATAATATTAGCCAACAAAATATTCACACATCATGTCATATGGCCAGGAAATGGATCAAGCCTACTCTACAGCTACCAGGACCCACCTGGGGCACGCAGACAGGCAGACAGACAATTATCGGTAAAAAGGAAAATGAAAATGATTGGCCTTGGTCTAATACACATTGAAGTAGAGAAAATAGAGCTGTTGAAGCGTTAATTTTTTTAATGCATTAATTTTTTTAACGCATTAATCAACGCGTTATTAATGCACCTAGGCCCATCGAGAGGGAAAGTAGGGGGTAAGTTACCCCGGGCCCCACAACATTTAGGGGCCTCACCTGTAGAGTATAGAAAGTTGGAAAAACATTTTCAAATGTACAATCAACAACAACTGACGTCATAGCTAGCATAGAAATCTATTAGCCTGTCGTCGGAATAATTATTTATTTGCAGTAGTGATGAACGGCAACTACAGTTTAGTTACTTCAATTCATTCGATTGTCACATAACTGCAGTTTAACAGAATATTGAAACTTTTTTTTCATATAATTAAATAGTAAATTAACATAATTTTACATATGTGTGTAAATTTTTTTTAACATGCGTTAACTTATTAATGCATTAACACGTTAATTAACATGTTAATTTGACAGCTCTAATAAAGCAAAAATGAATTACAGATAACTTAACAAATTAAGACAAAAAAAGACTAACAGAATCCAGCCAAACCACCGCAATGTAAATAAACGAAGAAAAGGCTTCAAAAATTATACTTCAACCTCAGCCTAATCAACGCATGAAATAATCAAGTTAACATCAACAAAGTGGAGTACTAATTTACAAAATACAAATAACAAGTGGATAAATAACAAATCTATCTCACTATCTGAATGAAAATAGAGCTATTTTTTTTGGCTGAAGCAATTTTTGGCAGTCTTGCGTAAGCTCCACAGAAAAAATACTGATATTACTTATAAAAACCCACCAGATTGCGAAACAGCTAAAAACCAAAACTGAAAACTGACAACGCAAACCTCTAAAACATCACACTCGGCAAAGACAAGTGATACTTACATGTTGACATTCCAGCGAAACACTTTCCCCATCCTATATATAACACAATTATTAGTAGTATCATTATTACTCTTACTGTTAAATAAATATATTAAAAGTTAAAAAATATGATGCTCAAGAACTAACATTATGCAAGTGCTAAAATACAATAAAGGATACTATTTTTAATTTTTCCATTTTTCCACTTTTTGCCTTCGAATTCAAAGCAAAAGCCAAAGTGAGAAATTTTTACTTAAGTGATAATGTGACAAAAGCTACTACAGTTACTAATCGCCTTCAACAACATAATGGATGGTGCTGCAAAAGATAGATTATGATTAATTATTTTATTATTTATCAAAATGGTAAGAACACAGTCAGTGACACAAACTTCCAAGTCATCCTGAAGGCACTCGGCTACCGCAAAGTTGTGCAGGTTGGAACCTTTGCAGTACTTGTGAACATCGGCCACGCAGTCCGGATGCTGCGATAACCTCACCGCCCGTCCAGTACTGAATGACTCACGTCGACCTGGCTGTAGCGGATTATTTTGAGCCATCATGTCTCTATGATGCAGAACTACATCGGGATGCACAAGCTGATGCAGATGCTGCCCATCTTTCTGTAAACGTTCATTCCCAAACTGCTGCTGCTGCGGCACATTTACCATTGTACCGGGATCTTGCAGTCTTTGTTTCACATTTTCACCTGCATACGAGTGTGGCCGTTGTTGATTTTCAGAAACTTTCTCATCATCATCATGTTGTTGTTGCTGCTGCTGTGGCTGTGGCTGCCAGTTGATCGCATCTATGTCATGCTTTCTTTTATCAGCCGCCAGCCCTTGCTTTGCATCAGATTCTGCTACACTGTCGTGTATCTGTAACAGAAAAAAATATTCTTATTATTACTATTATTATGTTTCAAAACAATTTTATATCCGCAGTAATCAACAGCTATGTGATCAGGACCTAGGTTGTAAATGTCAGTCATTAAGGGCGCGTTGCACCAACCATACTTAAATTTAAGTACATGCTTAACTACTGTACTTAGCAGAAAATGCATTGCACCAATGCCATTTAAGCAGGCCAGCCTGCTTAAACGTCACTTAAAAATAAGTGGCTAAAGTTGCCCACTTAAATTTAAGCGAACTGTAACGAAGTTATCATCCTAATTAAATTGATGGTAGGTAACAGTTGTTATATGCCATAAATAAAAGCAAAGAAAAGTGGCAAATACACGTGGATAATGCTGTTTGTCGTTGAGTATTTACACCTGAGATCGTTTTAAGTGAAAACAAATCACTTCTAAACAGCAGTGCACTGACAAGTACTAGTTCAGCGTAGTCTACAAAGTTTATTTTCTCAGGTTATATTCGTTGTCAGGCCAAATATGTATCAGTGCATATTTATGTTGATTCTCATATATTTGGCCTATATATTACACTTTGCTCAAAAT
>Ga0209671_1000292_pt1 | contig 29887 bp, 15 predicted proteins | sample WorMetHERISLAND2_2_FD_187401 | JGI IMG/M metagenome (GOLD analysis project Ga0209671, IMG submission 187401) | Marine gutless worms symbiont microbial communities from Max Planck institute for Marine Microbiology, Germany - Olavius geniculatus... | ecosystem: Host-associated > Annelida >...
CATTTTATTCTGCAAACTTATTTGATTTATACAAAGGTGGCAGTAAACATGTACGTTCCAAAAGTTTCTGCACACAAATTTTTCGATCAGGTGAATATGCACGGTGAAGCAAAAAAGTAGCCCCCCAAAGTTTTTTGCTGTTTTCTCAGCAACCGTTTGAAATTTTAATCCAAAATTTTACAGAATTATTTATTGAAATGTCCTTTATCTAACTGCCAAGTGAAATGTGATTCTGTTGAAAAACGACGAAGTTACAGACTTTTTAACATGACCCACCCTGTAGTGCGTAGCCCAAATAATGAATCATGATAATGTACCGGGTACTTCAAGAAATGTTTTTGCGTATTTTCATAATACGTAAATTAATCGAAGACTTGGAAGACAATAACTAACATAATCATTAAGGTTTCTACTCCAAGTTTTAACGGACATGGAATTCTGCAACTTGGTGGAGAATCTAGTTGACCCATTTCACACAGTGTAAGCGCCGAGAAAGTACTGCAGCAGTAGGCCCCGACTGAAATGCATCTATTACAACGCACCACAAACACATGCACACTGGTCAAATTTTGCAGTCACCCTCATCTCACTCTGTAGTTTGTCTGTAGTAATCCACACAGCCAGCAAAATGATCTGATCATATTGCCTAGCATAGGTAAAATAATGATGTAACGAGTCGTCGACTTTTCACACATGTCGACTACAGTCCAAACAACTCAACAGCAGCCAGCCAGCAGACGCACACTTTCGTTCAACTAACTGCAACGCCAGCAAATAATTTACAGACAGCAGATTGGGCCTAAAAAATGTTGGTACTGCTGGTTGCCGCAAGCGAAAAAGTAGGAATGGAGAGGGGGGCGAAAATTTTTTTTTCAACATTTTTACTTTTATAACATGACATGTCATGTTACACAACAATGCAGCAAAAAAACAATCAGACATGCTAAATAGTACCGACGAGAATTAACGTAAAGTTACTGCAGCATTACAGGCTGGATGTAAACAGTTTTCTTCACAGTCAAACTTTGAAAACTAACCAAAAACTGCGCCAGAATTTTTGAGGGTCCAATAAAAGCATTATGGACACAGATATTTCTCTAGGAACGGATGGCAACCGGAAGCATCGGAATTTTTTTCAGACCTCATGGGCCCTGCAGCAGCAGCAGCAGCAGATATCTGTAAAGCCACTGTGAGTAGTTCATGCATAAACAGAATGAAGCCAACACTGAAGACATCAGTACATCACACGCCAGTTCACTGATGCCAGCCAATGCAGCTGACAGACTTTACGAATGAAGCTCAACAAACTGACAAACATTATGTTCCAAACAACCGAGCGCCTTAGCGACACAGACAATACAAGAAAGTTCAAATCTCGCAGGAACAGTCTAACTAAAAAAACTGGACCACTTAAATTGAACATGTAATATTAGTATGTAGTGTAGGTGTGTTGTGTACAAGCCACGCCCTGAATAAACCTCTCCCTACCATCATATGTGGAGCAATTGTGGGTCGCCTATAAGCTGACATCACCATGTATGATTCCTGCAAAAAGTGTGCTACAAATTTGTTGAAACTCTCAGTTCATCAAGCAACAAAATAGCCCAATCATTGCATGATAATGATATACCATGACGCAATAAACTGGTGGTGTAAAACAGCATGGACTTTAAAATATGGGACATCAGTTTCTTTGACTCAAAGAGCAGCAAAGAAGAGATAAATCGTGTTCTCAGCAATGACTTTGAATTATGTTTAGCTTTCAAGCAACAAAAATAATAAACACAGAGGCCTGGTTTGCACTAAAACATAATGCTGCGTTCGAAGCTGCTGAAACAAAAGATTTCTTGCCATTATACAGACTGCTGGATTGGTGCAGCATACCGAGCAAAACAACATTACAACAATGAATTTTCCGGGAGCTTGTATCTAAAATACCCCTATACTGGGTGGCACACAAAACATACACGCTTTACACAAATCGAGCAATCAGACAGTTTTAGAAATGATCAACAGTGATTATCACAGGCAACGGTGATCACGCTAAACACTCGAACATAGCATTTAACATGATCACCCTTCATTGCAATGCTCAAAACTAATCATTTCTGAAACTATCCCAATGTTCGATCTACGTAAAGCATGTATGTTCCATTTTTTATGCGCAACAGCAGCTACTGCTGTAGCATATCTTAGTCATCGCAATTCTGTCTGTCTGTCTGTATGTCCGTCTGTCACATGGGTGGATAAGTCAAAAACGGTGCAAGCTAGGATCACCAAATCTTTACCATCGGCTGCCTGGAAGACTCTAGTTTCAGGAACTGTAAAGCTTTCAAATAAATTCGAAGGGGGTCACCCCGAACGAAGGCACTAAATGAAAGGGGGAGAAAAAGTTTGTGATTTCCAGCCAATAAGGCATTGGCTGAGCGAGACAGGTCACGCCCTCTGGTGAGTACAAGTAAAACACTATAGATAATTAGCCGCCGGTCGTCTGGTGCCCTCTAGCACCTAAGTTGGATTTTGTTTTACTGGGCTTTCAAACATGCACCGCTGTTGCGCATTCCCATTTGAGTCAGCTGGGCTTTTCTTGTATATGCCACCCAGCATCAGAATAAGTGGTGCCAGTGGTACAAAAAAAGGCCAAAACAGAAAAGTGCCATCCGACAGATGCAATGAGGTCTGAGTAAACAGAATGTGAGACGCTGAAGACACTTTTTCTTACTAACATTCACTAGTCGGATAGTCTGTGCTGCAGACAGCACCAACACTGTACAAAAATCATTTCTGTAAAATGGAAACTGTGGAAGTAAAACGTGCATATGTTATGTACTCAGAACACACAAACCAGCATCATTCCAATGCACAGTCGCAACCTTCTTACCACCACATTTATGCAATAGGGAACTAATGCTAACATGCATAATGCCCATGTATAACGACTGCAGAGTTATCTGCAATACATTTTTGGTTTTATTTACATCATGCTGCATGTGCTACATAGATTCCCGTGTTACTTACGTACCACAGCTGGTATAAGCTCAGTGACTGCCAAAGAATCAAAAGAGACACATTACACCAAACACCAATCAAACAACCTGTCTGCTTATCTGAATAAGTCTCATATTTTTACCCCGGTCAGCAATACAAACATATAAAAGAAGACGAGTCACCTGTGGAAAAAAATAACACTGCAGTAACAAAAAAAGTGAGTGAGTGAGTGAGTAGGGTTTAAGTCCCGCCCGACACAGTATAGGTCATTTCGGGGACGACCTTTGCAGGCAAAATTGCACATACACATAATAACAGAAAAAAAGTAAACTTTACAGAAAGTTTAACCTTTATGAAACACAAAACACAAAGAATGGCCTAAACCTAAAATTGTAAGAACTACTGATTATAACTGTGCATATATATATATATCGGTAATGGCAGTTCTAATAATCCTGTCTATGCAACAGTGAAGTTCGTCATCTAGGCCAAAGCAAATAAAACGCACCAACTTCTTTATTATGGTTGAATTTTCGCTCACTCTTATACCCCATTTACACAATCGAGCAAACACTGAGGTAGCTCGACGAGCTATGGTAATTAGCATGCTAATCAGGAGGGCCAGCAGGTTGTAATTGGAAGGTCTATATAACACTTGATCAGCTGTGGGCTAAGCCTAGGCCTACATTTGAGCCAGGGGGCGGGGTTCCATCATGCTTGCTTGATGTTTGCTCGACGTTTGCTCAAGGTCTGCTCGATCGTGTAAACGGGGTATCAGTTTTGAAAAAAGCAATCAGTTGTGCATGTAAGAGACCTCACCCCCATTTGGCAAGCAACATCAGGAAATTTTGTGCAAATTATGTCCAAAAGTTGTAGACCTGGGATGTATTTTGGGCTAGAAATGCCAACAATGTTCGACTGACGAAGGCATACTCAGGACACCGATTGTTTTAAAACCAAACGACACAAAATCTTTTGGGACAATTAACTTGCGAACAAAACAAACCAAAGTCATTATAACACAGACAACACGTGCACTAGTTGTAACAAATGGCTCTGCAGCCATGACTCGAGCACATTACGACGCTGCAACGAGCGCCGCTCCAGTCCGCAATGAAAGACATTCAGTATTGAGCCCACAAGGCTTCGTACGGACCTGCCAATACAGCTTACAGCATTCTCACAAAATTCTGCAGTTTTCGAGGACCAAACACAGCATTTTCCAATAAAAATGGCCAGTTTCCTAAGTACAATTTGACCCATAATATAAGCAAACAATATCTGTAAAGACGGAAACGGAAGCAGTATGGTATTTATTGAGCTAAATGACCGAACAATTAACCTTTGTGAAAATGCAGAAACCCGTAATATTTTTCGGGGAATTTCCAGGTTGGGAAATTTTAACTTTTCAATTCTGTGACCTTCCGAAATTTTTCAGCCTCTGTACAAAACCTGATGATAAGCTCTTGACTGTCAATTATCATCAGTCACTCAGTCAGGTTGTTATCTAGCTAACGTCACTATTCGGCACCGGTCATCCATAGGAGCACAAAGCCCACATAACACATAGCCGCTGGTGTCGTAGGAGCACAGACTGCTTCAGCGGAGTCAACACGCCATGCAGACGAATGCCGTGATTGACAGCGATCAACCAAGATGCTGTCGGAGTACGTGAACCTCGACACGGATGACTCCACAGCTGATGGCAGTGACGATCGCTTCTCACTACATAATGCAACATGGTCCACTCAAATTAATCCAACTTTCAGCCACATTAACCTAACAGAGAAATATACATGCTACTAATAACACCGCTAACACTTACGACACTTTTGACTTTAACCTTGAGTAGCCAATTTCCTCCCAAGTTACACCGAGTCGAGCTCACTAAAAGTGAACATCTGTGAATCAATGCCAAAAAACTATTTACGGTCAAATTCCCTTCCTCTCAACCACCAACAACAGTACTAAAGAAGCTACTTTTCAAGTGTTAGGAAAACATCTGGGAATATAATAGCTAATAATGATATGATCACATTAAACCTAATCTAAACTTTACTCACAGAACTCACATTAGCCCAAAGCTATTTTAAAAATATGTGTTTATTTCTATATGACCATTCCCAGGCAGAGAATGCTAATGCAAATAAAAGCTCTAATGTTTAACAATGTAATTCACTTATGAACATCATTACTTGTTAGAAACAGTATGCAGGTAAGAAATTAACGGAAAGTTAATGTATAACAAAGCAGAAACTGCGTACACTAGAATTAAGATGTCTAAAAGTAACCTTATGCGAGTGCTATAAAAGTGGCCTTTTTAGCTTAATGACAAAGATACTTTTAAGAGTATATTTAACATACTTACATATTTAAAAATTTAAATTATTAAAAATTGAAAGAAGAATGGAGACCTGATAGATGGATGGCATAGTGTCATGAGCCTGTGGCGGAGCATTCACCGGCAGTGCTAGCGTAACGTCTAACAACGGATTGTGTTCTACCAGCGTCACTCGTCGGTAGTGCCGCACCAGCGCTCTCAGCGACTCGTGTACGTGGTACGGCTCGGCAAACCCGTAGCCAGTCGGCCGATGCTCGATCTTGCAGTGAGCTACGATGTCTTTCGCTCTGTTTACACCACCGCAACAACAGTACATAATGTAATAATTACAATCTGATGGCATTGTTTTGTTGTTGTTTGCCAGCCCAGCAGATCTTCTCTTATCACAAAACGTCAAAACGTCATCAGTTGTCAAGATTAAAAAATCTGCAATAGCATCCGAAGCATCCCATAAATCTTGGGAGTGTGACTTGCATTTGGCATGCAAGGAACAGATGTTTGTAACACTTAACACTCTGGACAAACATTTCATACGTGAACGATAATGTGGGCCTCGTAAGAGTTAAAAAAAACAATGACCAAAAAAGCACTTAACGCATGATCAATGTTCCTGGCTGTTAAGTTTAATGCACATGCCTCTGTCGCCAAGCAGTATATAAAGTCTCAAAAAGTAGCCATTCTGATTCTGGCCGAACAAAATGGCAAATTATGGTACAACATAATCTATACAGCATACATGTTACATAAACTCATTCAGTCAATCTCATGACCTGCTGATGGTACATTATCTGAACAAGAAACGGTTAATGTTGATACAAACTTATGACTTGCAGATTCAATGGCAGCACTTAACTTACGTTAAAATACTGCATTCCAAGCGGCAAAACAACAACACACATCGCTGTAATATGATGCAAAATTAATCAAGTATACATTCACACTGTTTATGAAAACATACACAGGTGCTGTCACATTAAACACAAACTGGCTGCGCATAAAACAGATGCAAAATCTTATACTCACACGATCGAGAGAGCGTAGGAATTGGGGTCGCTGCTCGGTCGTATTAGGAACGTTCCCTCGGGCTTGCCGTGAAGCATTCTCTCAGCATCCGAGCGATTGCACCTGATAAGCCATGTAGACTCATCATCGTGGGCCGAGCCGGTCGACTCATTCAGCGTCTCCGAGCTACCAGACTCCAGCAGCATGTTCAGACTGTTCTGGGTCTCACCGTGTTCCAACAACCACCTGGAAGATAAACACAATACACCATCACCAGGTTAAGTAAGTAAGTAAGTAAGTACGTGCATATTTAAAGTGCACAATGTCAGCCATTGGCCGAATCTGAGGCACTTGGCTGAGCCGCTAGGGGGAGCAGTAGGCCTGCTGGAAGCAGTGAGTTTTAAGGAGGCGACGGAAAGTGTCTGCAGAGGTAGAACTACAGACGCTAGAGGGTAGTGAGTTCCAGTCTGCGGTGGCGTGGTGCAGCAGTAACACACTGTGTCCGATCAACAAAGCTGCTCTATGCCGGGCCAGGTTAGTACTTAGATGGGTGACTGCCTGTGGGCAAATAAACCATCTCGGCATGTAAACTAACCATCCAGAACAACTCAGCCTTCCATCCCTCCAGTGTAGGTAAATCGAGTACCAGCCTATCTGGCTGAGGTTAAGGTGGAGCACGTTCACTTGTGTCGGGTGGCAGGTGTGATCTGTGTGATCTGTGTGATCATGCTGTGTGATCTACATGGCAGGTGATGCTTCTTTAACAATCACACAAACATACTGTACTCTCAAACTGACAACAAATGATACCTTTGCTATTACATAAACACCGTTAATAGCTCTATCTTGATCTGCAAAACATCTGTTGATCCTGACGAAGCACCAGACCTTTAGTGACTCCGACTTTTGACTTTTGCTTTAACGCCTAGAATCTTTACCAGTGAAAGTAAACAATCAACAGCAATGAAGCACTGAAGCATCTGGTGCTAAATAAAATTTAAATCTTCTGCAGTTGAAACCTGACTAAAAGTTGTTGAGTATCACAATTGCGCAAATGTCTCAAGTTCATTCCGACAGCAGTGAACAGATTTTACCCACCCAATGATAGTGTCTCGTTGTTCTACAAGATGTTTGAGTGACGCTCGGATGGCATTCAAGTCAGACGCGTGTCTTCGACTCTGAGCTGCTAGTTCTTTCACTTCAGTCTCGAGGCATTGACGCTTCTCTTGCACTGCGGCCAGGCGACTCTTCCGCTGGTCTCGCTCGTCATGGTTTCTGAGCACAAAATACAATACGCACATGATTATGATGATACAACATACCATACCAATTCCGCATTGGATGCTGCTATACTGAGTACCAAAAAGCACAATTTACAAAAGTGGTATATAATAATGAGGTATCTGTCCCACTGTCACGCTATATAGCCTAGCAGCTGCGTATAAGGAGGGTAGGTGCAAACAGGGCACAATTATCTTTCACGGGGGGAAAGTTGCAGTCAATTTTGTCCCAAAATTCGTTGCCATGGCAACAGGGGTCGACAGGAAAGAAATTTTAACCTCACCATCAGATAGCCCAGACCTGAAAATAAGGGGGTAAGTGCAAACAGCTCGCAATTATCTTTTCGGGAACCGAGTTATACCGCTTTGAAGTCCCCATAGGCCGTAGTGATAGTGCGTGCGCTACGTGTGTTAGACACACGTGCGCTGTTGTCTGTTTAAATTTGATATTTTTCGCAGTTCTGTTCACAAAAAGCCACCAATGTTGCGACGATCATGTGCGTAACAATTCAGGGATTGCATATGATTGCTTTGTTGTACTTTTCGGCTCTGATTAGCCGTGTTCTGCGGTGAATTAAAACACCTTCGAAGATGTAGGTGGCCAGATTGGACTTTGACCTGCCAGCCATATTTCAGCCGGTCGAGGCTATTGACGTTCAGTGCTGATGACCCAGTGACGAGCTGTCGGCAGATTAATGATATGACGTCATGCCATCCAGGGAGGCTGAGGAAGGTTATTTTTAACCTGCCCATAATGACAGCCGGTGTTCGTCAGTGATGCTATAGTACTGGTGGCAGAAGAGTGCATCCTCTTGCGCTGGGCCCGTCTGCACTGAACAGTCTTCCTGCATATTAATGAACTAAAATGATCGTGATGCTTATATTGGACTTTTTAGCGTTCGTTGTCATTTCCTTTTAGGTGTTGTCTGCTATGATAATGCGCTATATAAATGTTCTAATAATAATAATAATAATAATGATAATAATGTAAATTTTTAAAAATTTGGGGTAAAATAGGGAAGGAGTTATCAGATCTTTATCCCAAACAAACTCAATCTTACTTTTCGGGCCCCGAATCACTGTGCAAAATTTCATCAAAATCGAATCAAAATTGCGGCCGTAGGAGTGTTTACAGACAGACTGACAGAACGACAGTGTGACGCATAAGTGATTTTATAATCCGTCCCATGCTATGTTATAGCAATGGGACAGATAATAAAACCAAACTGGCTACTAAATGCAAACATGTGCCAATTCACTACTGCTATGTTCCTACACTAAAAACAGACTTACGTTATTCCTAGGTGAATAATGCGCTTTACACTGAAAAAAAAACAGTTACAGCTGGCTCTTTTCAGAGTCCGCTGGCTGTGTTGTGTAAATAGCTATGAAAAAATCACGCTTAGTGCTCAAGTATTTTGCATTTACATATGAACAAAACCGTGCATGCCTCTAATCAATTGCTTCATGGACGACACTAAGCAGAATACTGGACCAAGTCTCTTAGAGAGTCTCAACACAGTGGTGTCATCAAAAATTACTCCAGAAAAGTTGCCAAGAAATGATAGTAGCTTGCTGTGCGTACTTTTGTAAATGCGACTGTGACGTCGTTGCAGTTTTAAGCTCATATTCGCCAGTCTGCAGTTGCTCATCGAGGACGGCCGCCATTTCTCGGAATGCATCGACAGCTTGGTGTTTCAGCTGCAACTCCTAGAGCATCACCACACAAACAATCTTAACGTAAGCCATGATTAGTTATCTGTGATAGTCTCTCAAAACTCAAGATCACACCATCCACCTCATAAGTAACATTCTGTTAACAATAATGTAAAATAATCCAAATCAAAAATAGAACGATCAACATTATTGACCAACACAAAAAGTGTCAATTTCAGACCTACTGCAGTTCCTGAGATAATGTTTGCTGAAAAACATAACCAATTAATCACCACCATTCGTCCAGTCAATAGGCCACTTTTAGGAGTCACTACAGACGTAGGCCAGGTCTTGCCCAAAGTGCACTTTTGTTAATTCAGGACTTTTGCAAGCCAAATCCCAATGTTGATATCAATGTCAAATGCAAATTTATATAGCGCATTATCGTTGAAATCCTTTAATTCGCTGTACACACTAGTACTGTGAAAATAAAACCGTCTTTGGATGTCACCAACGTGGAGTGTCAAAGCGCTGAAAAAAAGTTAAATATCAATCAGCAGCTAATGCAGTATACGAGATGACGCAAGTACCTGTGCCATACGCGAGTGCTCTTTACTGTGCGCTTCGTAGTCGGGAAACTTTGCCTCCAACTCTTCGTGTACTTCAACGAATGCAGAGCGGAGCGAGCGCACGTCACTTCCACCGGATAAATCTCTCTCCTGCTACACAAACAATGAAAAATCTATACATAAATATATGAATAAATAAATAAATCAATCAATCAATATGAACAATGTAAGTTACACACTGAACAATCGCCATAACGCTTACTCTTCACCACTGCTGCACAACCTTGTTTCTGTTGTCATGACAAGCCTGTCACATGCTGCCTATATGGAAAGAAGGAGAAGGCAGATGTCCCAAAGTGATAAGAAATTCCACCAGGTTGTCACTATCCTGGAATACATCTGATACGTTGATGCCCAACCTCTGGCCTTTGAGCTACAACGGGCCCGCATACCTCCACTTTCAGGCATACCACTGAGCTCAGAAAAAATATTCATGCTAATATGGTACCATGTTCATAAATGTCTGCTATTTAGATCCGTCCATCCACAAAGTTTCCGTGGGTGGTCTGATTGTAATTCGGCACGGACTTGGGGCCTGGTATGCAGGAGTTGACTGCAGTAATTTTTTGTTGTTAATGACAACAAGAAATTTGAGCTAATGCTCATGAGACGCGCAAAAGCCTATAGCAGTTCCGGTTCACGCTATACAAATACCAAATTCTCTATCTGGATCACAAAACGATAGTAACGTGAATTGAAACAGTGAACTGAAAACCAGCAGACTGACTGACCGTGGCAAAGCGAGAGACCGGATATCGCAGGACAATGTCAAGTGCTTCATTATACTGTGCTAACGTGTGTCGCTGGTAGTGGCCAACAAGCTCGACGACTGACGTGAATGTCAGCGGCTGAACGAAGCCAAACTTGCCGTTCTCGTGCTGTATCTTTATCAGCTTGTTACTCTCGTCTTTCCTGTAACCCCAAACACAAATACCAAAAAATGCTACAATTAAGAAATTGCAAGATACTGTGTAATTTTCTGCTGAAAATGACGACTACAACAACACCAAATTTGCAGCAATTTTGGTGGGTATTTGGGGAAAAGACTACAAAACAAGCTACATCTTTCAGCTGCGTCCTTCTAATTTTTGAGGAAAATGTTCAATAAACGTGGTATAAAAAATATAGAACTATCGACTTAAAAAGTATGACAGACGACAGACTGAAGAAAGCCGCTAAATCATCAACGCCAGACACAGTGATACATAAACACCACTCTTCTGTCAAAGTGACCCAACTTTCTCTAGTTATTCCAGTTTAAGCCAATCACAAAAGATAAATTTTGGGACTATTGTTGCGGCAATATTATTTACAAGCCAGATGTTCTGCTGGACCCAGCATACACTTCAAATCACTGAAAGCATAAATAGCAACAATTTAATGCAAATTATACACTATAACAGCATGGGATGCATGACAAATAACACGAGTGCAAACTGCTGAAGTGGTTTCGACCTTTAATTGCCGCAGGTTGTACTCGTCTCATTTCTTCAACGCAATTTCATCTATCGTGTATTGTACAAATACTGTTTTCAGCTTTTCAGCATGCATTGTGTTTAACAGCAGTGCGTCTGTCTGTTAATTATCTCAATAAACAGTCTGTCACCATCACAAATTACAGCCAATGAAGCGTTGATGTACAAGGTGTTACCGGAGTGTGAGTGTGTAGCTTTCCTTCATCCGGTCGGAAGCATCTCGTACCAGGAATGCACCGTCAGGCGTGCCGTGCATCAGCTGACCAACCTGCTCTCTGTTCCACAGACAGACAGACAACAAACAGATACCCCACCACAAAAAAACAATCTTTGTACTGAACACAAGACATCCAAGACACAAAGTCCTTTCATCAGACCACGGAGTATCTGAGTATTATTACTGAGCATCATTACAGACACGCTACACCATGCTAAGTATGCAGAACATGTGGGCATAAAAAACGGCCCAGAAGTCCCTGTATATTTTACTTTAGAAATTCAACCTAACTGATTGCAACTCCAAACAAGAAATTTGAGCTAATGCTCATGGGACGCGCAAAAGCAAATAGCAGTTCCTGTTCGCAAACTGTCAGTCTATCTCCAGCCTTTTGTCGCAGTTCATTCTTAGAGTGTGCGCTGCAGCCGAAGATCGCAAAAATCAATAAAACCCCTTATTTTGGAAGTTCAGGGTCTTATGTTGATACAACTAAAAAGCTTGACAATAGTGCTTGTTGTGATAGGCAGCATGCCAATGGTGATCTGGAACCGTTTTCATGAAAGACTGGCCAACAATGGTAAAATAATGACTTTTACGTGGGTACCACTCTTTGATGTCCTCATGCTCAGGTTTTCTTGAACCTAGAAAATCGAGACTTGGACATTCAAAATCTACGTTTAATGCTGAAAACTTCATACACCATTACACAGCTTGTCCTTGTCTATCTCAATTGATTTAGGCGCAATTCGCTCTTGAAATGTGTCTTGCAGCCCAAAATCGCCAAAAAATTTTCAAAAAACCCTATTTTGGCATTCAAGGTTATCTAAAGTCGTTGATTTTGATGACATTTGAGAGCCAGTAGACAACTTCCTGTTGCTGATTAATAGTAACCTAGGCCCTATCTTGCACTGTTTCTGAGACATGGTAACTTATAGGCTGAAAATCGCAAATTTTCCCTACCCCCTCTCATTTACTGCCTCAGCTTGGGTATTATGTAAAAGCTTTACGGATCCTGAAACTAGAGTCTTCCAGTCAGCTGACGGTAAAGATTTGGTGATCCTAGCTTGCACCATTTTTGACTGATCCATCTGTGTGACGGACAGACGGACAGACAGAATTGTGACGACTAAGACGCTCTAAAGCAGTAGCTGCTTTTGCGCATAAAAACGGTAACCATGGTGGTAACAGTACATTTAGCGGTGGTAGTGGCGGCATATATTAATTACCATAATAATAACAGTGGTAATAATAGTAGTAGAGAAGTCATATTAGTTGTTATATATTGCAAAATAGTCATCACAAAGCATATGTGCGTTTAAGCTCAATATGAATAACTGCTTTGCAACAACAGATCACTCAGTTCAACTACACCAACCTCGATATGTTTCCCCAGTACCATTCGGCGTCCTGCAGGCGTGAAGGCGGCTCACTGGCGCTAGGGGAGCCCAATGCAGCGGCACCAGCAGCAGATTCAGACTGAGCAATTCTCAGCTGGAAAAGCGCCAAGGAACCCAAGTCCTGCTTGATGAGCGACCCTGACCTACTGCGCACTGCCGGCGCCATCGTTGATGCTACAGAACAATTTATTACAGATGCCAAAATTCACAATCAATAATAACTGTTAATGATCAACAAAATTTCAATCATTACATTCTCATTAGAGTCATGTCACTAAAAAAGCAATAAAATTTACAGCACAGCAGATATGATCACAAGACAACTGTTACCCCTGAGAATGTAAAATTTAATTTTAGTTTGTCCAATAGGAAAAATTTACAGAAATGTATATAGTAATAGCAGCTTTGTGAATTACATTATGTTAGTCCATACTATTATTTAAAAGCAAATAAACAACAAATACAACTTTTTTCTGGACACATATCTATACTTAGTTTTTACACAACTGGCTAACTCATATAAGAAGCCTTGTGAATGATATCGACTTGTGTCGCAGCCCGAAATCGCCAAAAAAATCCATAAAACCCCCTATTTTGGCGTTCAAGGTCATTCAAGGTCACTGAATTCCCAATCGAGAGCTAGTGCACAACTTCCTATTAGTGATTAATAGTAACTTAGGCCCTATCTCGCATCGTTACTGAGATACAGCGACTTATTGGCCAAAAATCGCAAATTTTGCCCACCCCCCTCTCATTTAGTGCCCTTGTTCAGGGTGACCCCCTTCGAATTTACGGGAAAGCCTTATGGTTACTGAAACTAGAGTCTTCCAGGCAGCCAGTGGTGAAGATTTGGTGACCCTATCTTGCACTGTTTTTGACTAATCCACCCGGGTGACAGACGGACAGACAGACAGACAGAATTGCGATGGCTAAGATGCACTGAAAGCAGTAGCTGCTTTTGCGTGTATAAACAGTGGACCAAAATTTTGCTGCTAAATGCATATAATGCACTGAAATTTTACTAAGATGACAGTAAATTACAGATACCTGACGAGAGTACGTCTGGCAGACATTCACCCCACTGACCACTTCTCAGCAACATCGACAAAATCTGAATGTGATGCGCTGTGTTACCAATAATATCCCTATCACATGAACACATATACACGTTTCACAATGTGGCAAACAATTATACACTTTTACCCAAAAGATACAACAGTACACAGTGTTGTAGATATAAACAATCAAATACAAAGTCTACAACTTCAACAAATACTTTTTGTTGTTACCTGACTGACCAACTTAAACACTTTCCATTTCAATCTCTCACTTCAGTTCCATTAAATATAGTTTTACTTCTTTTGGTTTTTGTGCTACAGTTTCCACGCTGTTGTTGTTGTTGTTGTTGTAGTCCACAGCTCCCCTCCTTTCGTCAGTTGTCGTCGAGCTTGAGAAAATCAGCCACCGCATCTGGATCGTCCCATAGGTCTTGAGTTGTCAGTTGTGTTGGGCATGCAGGACACTGGAACAAATGTTCAACGGAGTGTGATGCCACACCACAGTTCGGGCAAACATCAGTCACGCCTGCAGTGATGCGGGCCTTTAAGAGTTGAGGAGCCGGCAGTGGCCCGAACGTAACTGAGCAAGAGTAGTGCGGACGATCTAGAAAGGTAGCACTCGAATGATGATAATTCAGGCGGAGTAGTTAAAAGGACTCTGGTACAAAGTTTGACCGTGCATCTACAACTGCTTAAGTGTGAAGAGTGCATAAAGCAGAACCGTATTGCTCAACTTCAGAGATGCCGTCATCACAGAGTGGTCCAACATACCCGTCAAATTTACTTAGCGTGCCCTTCATATTTCTAGCTGGAGCAGGCTGAGATGTCACATATAGTATTACAACACATCTAACACAGATTCTTTGCTATAAAGAATTTCAGAATAAAATGCTTCTGTAGTGACATTTCAAATGACTGTCCAAACGATTAACCAACAGAAAGCTATAATCCGAATTTTCAGTGACAGGTTAGGCTGGTCAATCATTAGACCACTGCAAGAAATCGGGTGACAAAACGCAATGACATCTGATGACAAATGCAATGTTTTCCTATCATGGTCTGCCACTTTCAATTAGTGGTGGGGCTTGGCACTCCGAAGACCGGAAAGATTTCTAAAATCCAAAAAGAAGAGCCAACCAAAAGCACTCCATCTGAGTGGATATACTACATGTTAGCAGATCTACTGGTCAATCTTCTGTTTTAATGCTGATTTCAGTTTCACAGCCATTTACAGTAGTTAAATTGGGGAAGTGCACTGAGTCGACCTAATATGGTTTCAGCGCTGAGCAGTGTGAAGACCTGCCCACCCCAAAAATAAGTTAAAGAGGACATACGAAATGTTTTCCCAGGGCGGTCGAAGCAGGACATGACAGAAGACATGACAGAGACGATCGGCGGGCTCTGGATGTCCGTACTCCTCGTGCAAGCAACACATGCGGCAGAAATGAGCCATCAGGTGCTGAAGTGTGCTGCTGTGATGCGCCGGCAATGCACTGAACAGACCGTGCAAAGCCGCTTCACACTGCTCGGCCGACTCCAATTCTACGCATCAACAAAACAATGTCATCAACAATGTTATCAATGTTTCACTCACAGCGTCTACAGTATGAGTAAAAAAAGTGAAAAAGGTAAAGTTCAGTACTTGCTATAGTGCTTTTTACATGAGACAAACTCAAAAGCAGAAGCACTTTACAATCCTCGATGTGGCAGCTGATTGACATGAGCTAATGATACCCCAGCGCACTATGCGGCCATCCATTGCCTGTGTCAGCGAACAACTGGACCCACAGATTGCAGCTAGCAGACATACAACCGCTCCAATCAGCCACACTAGGCTTCTACCTCGTAGCCCGGAAGCTACTACTCATTTCGCATCCCACGGAGGGTAGGAGGCTGAGCTGGCCTGAGTATAGCAGATTAGCAACTTGTTCAAGGATGCTTGCAAATGACGACAGTGAGAATCGAACTGCAACCTGAAAGTTACGAGTCGACACTAACCACTAGACACTTGCACCTACACAGGCAGGTAGATGTGAACAACTTGCCCAGAGTTGTTACTTAGTAGTGCACCAGCTGAGAATTGAACCGTGGACCTTTCAGTCTCATATCCAACGCCCTAACTGCTGAGCCACCAAGCCACCGTAGTGAGTGAGTAGTTTTTATCATCATCATCATCACCATAATCATTTACAGTGCACCATTTACAGTAAAAATTAAGAACGTGGTGCATTACAATGTCTGTCTATGCACGTGTAAAAACTAAGAATTAAAAAGAGTTAAAACAGTATGTTTTAAGCTGTCGCTTGAAGCTGTCAAAAGTTTTAACGATGTATAAGCACACTAGAGGTCATTAAAGTGCTTTCTACAGTGCTCCTCTCAGTAAAGATGATCAAAATACAAAAAATCAATGAATTAAAAAATATTGGCAAAAAAATAAACAAAAAAGTAAACAGATGTCTAAAAACGTTTTTTCATAAATTTAGCCATCCTCCTTGATTAAAACGATGGATATCTAAAAAGCTGATGGATAACTGACATTTGTATGAAAATGGCTTTGCTTTCAGCCGGGAACCAAAAAAAAACTATACATAATGTTACACATCTTTTCCAATGCTTGACCAACACAGTAAATAAGCAATTATGGTACGACACATGGTTGACATTTATTACAAATTTTACAAAAAAAATCCAAAATGATTTCAGCTCACTTGCTGCATCGATGAACTTTGTGTAAAACTGCTCCGGAATGACAGGATTCGGCAGTTCACGCAAATACTTCTTCATCGTGCTCGCAATTACCGCCGAGTCAAACGACGTCAGATCGACTGTCTCCACGTCCACTGCAAACAACATATACATACAGGCCTAGAAAATGAACTAAGTCAAGTGAGTCAAACTTTGTCAAACAAATCAATGAGCTGAGCCCTGCTGGGCACAATCAATCTAATTATCTAATGCTAAAATCAAAGCAAAAATTAGCAACTACTTGAGATAGCTCAATGGGCCGAATAAACAAAAACCATCTGATTAGTCTCATCCAATATCCGATATTACCTTGTTCCTATATGGTCAAGTTTGGAACTCGAGATTTTCGAAAATAATAAACCTAAGTCAACAAAACAGACTGGGCTGAAAAATCAATTGTTATGGCCTAGAAATCAAGTTGATTAAAAAAACCAGGCCAAAAAATGAATAAACTGGGCAAAGAAACATCATCTAAACCAGTGGTTACTTAGATTGCAAGACTTTACTATACAGCTATCCTGGTGCTAAATGTGTTAATAATAACATTCACTTGCAACCTAGTGCAGAGAAAAAGATAAAAATAAAACATGTGAATAACTACACTGTGTCTCAAAAAAATGTCCCACTTTTTGTTGTCCATATCTTCGCTAAATTTTGACCGATTTTCACAATTTTTTCACTGATGCATTCTGTAGACAGTTAGCAATAAAGTGATTATTGAATATCCTGCCACACGATAACTGTACGATCTGTACGATGCTACACTTTGTTAGATCCATTTCTTTGAATATCTGGCATGTTGAACAACATGTTTGTTTCTGGTCTTTGTGGTTTAGTAAGCATAGCATTTCATCCACAGTGATCATGTTCTCTTCAGTACGTGTACGCTTCAGTCTGCTGGTTTCATGCCTTTGGTTGGTGCTGCATGTTTCCCAAATCTCTGCCAGTAACATTCCCAGTCTTTCCACGTTGCAGTTTATCTTCAAACATTCTGCCAGTATCCTGCAAAAACTGTACTTTTAAATGGGTACAAGTTCTTAATCAGAGCCTTGTCTCCACTGCTAAATGGCACATTACATCACCGGTATATCGCCACTGCATGAAAAACCATTATTTACTGTAATATCATTTGTTTTTGGTTTCAAATAACAGAAATGTATGAAAAATTAAACATAATTTGATATTCGCATGAAAATGAATAAAAATTGCTTCTGAATATAATTTTTCGCATATGTATTTAAATAGTGATTTTTGATAAATTATGTTTCACATGGTAGTGTAGCGACACAGTTAAAGTGTGGTGGGATATTTAACAACTACGTTATTGCTAATTGTCCACAGTACATGCCAGTAAAAAATGTTGAAAATCCATTAATATTTGGCGAAGTTATAAAAAATGACAATGAGATGTTTTTGGAACACAGTGTAGATTTTTCTGCATTCTACATTACTTGTTTATTGAATATGAGAAAATCTCACCACTGCAAAGAGCAGCTTTGAGCCGACTGAGATATTCAGCCGAACATTTCTGACGATACGCTTCAAACATGTTCACACCTGCATATCATACAGCATAAAATATTATTAATATTAAGTGCCTAACTAGTGCCTCTGAAACTCTGCATTTGGTGCAATATAAATATAAATATAATAATATATAATAATAACAATGGATATATTCGGCAAAATGGCAACATTACGACGTTCTATTCAACCATCTGCACATCTCTCATGGCCTCAGTACAGCTTTAAATTAACGTGTTGAAAAAATAACTTATCACAGTGACACAGTCATAGCAGAATTACTATTGTGATTATTATTGTGATGCATTAATTATCTGTCTGACAAAAAAGTTTCCTACTTCTTCATCAACTAATCGACAAAACTCACCTGTCTCTTGGATGCGTTTTTCGAGCTCGGCAGTACAGCGCATAAGAACGCGCGGAGCTGGTGTCTTGTTCGAAGGCTCAAACTGCTTACTCAGTTCCACTCCGAACACCGTGTCCGCTGCATTGAACCAATCACACGACACGAATGTCAAACAATCTGCCAGTTGAGATTTGACAGCAAAACAATACTTTAGAACAAGTGCTTCTGCCCCTATAGCTGGTAGGTGCTGCTTGCACCTAGTGAAAAATAAGGAGAGGAGTTTTGTTAAGGATGTATGCAAATTTGCTATCACCAGAAGCACTGTTTTTAGCTCAAAATGCACTGCAAAATGGGCAGGTAAACCATCTCTGTATGTAACCAGCTGCCTAGGTCAACTCAGCCTTCCATCCCTCCGGGGTAGGTAAATCGAATACCAGCCTATCTGGCTGGGGTTAAGGCGGGGTGCGTTCACCTGTGTCAAGTGGCAGGTAACACTGTGTGATTGCGCACGGCAGGTGACGCTCCGTAGCTCTGAGATGGGCTTCCCACTAAGCGCTATATCACCACCTTTAACCTTTAGAGTTAGAGTTGGTGACAATGCATGTTGCCTTCGAACCCTATGGATAACAGACATACAATCGTGGGCACACCTGACATGGATCGCGGCGGCTGCGAGTCAGCGGCCGGGAGGACGGACGTCGGTGAGCTGCCGACCAGGGCGGCCGGTGACGAGCCGTGACCGCCACTACCACTATCACTGCCTGTGCCGGTACCCACCGGTGAACTGACCCCCGGCACAGTGGACGATGAACACTTGTGATGACAACGTAGCCGACAAGCTGCAGCACAACACACATAGAACACAAACACATACAGTATGTGGGCCATCCCAAAAGTTTACAATAAAGATTAAAGGTTAAAGATGGTGATATAGCCATTAATGAGATGCCCATCTCAGAGCTACGGAGCGTCACCTGCTGTATGGAATCGCACCATTTTACCTGCCACCCGACACCGGTGAACGTGCCCTGCCTTGACCCCAGCCAGATAGGCTGGTACTTGATTTACCTACCCAGGAGGGATGAAAGGCTGAGTTGACCTAAGCGGCTGGTTACATACCGAGATGGTTTACCTGCCCACAGGCAGTCACCCATCGCAGTACTGACCGAGCCCGGCGTACAGTAACTTCGTTGATCGGATCAAACGCGTTACCACTACACCACGCCACCAAGCCGGATTATCTGGAGCTGGTGAAAGATGCATTACACAGACTGGGATAACCCTCACAAAATCAGATGCCACAAGGCCGCGCTTTCAGAAATTCAGCTACGAACTGGAAAATTGTCGTGCAACAGTGCTCCTGATCTTATGCTGTTGGCGTTCGCGCTTTAAATCGTTTCAGTTCATAGCTCTATAACGTCATAAATTACAATTACGTCATATCCGCAGCAGACTTGTTACAGACCATAAAAGATGTACGTTTCACTGATATACATATTGTGCAAAATATTACTGTCTAATATGTCGAGGCCAAAAATTTTTGCAATGGCCCTTGACCGTGACTAAAAAACGGGGCCACATTTATTTTTCGAATAACTCCGTAATACAGTAGTAACGTGAGGTGGGCTAAACGATAGCCATTTACGTCAAGTTTCTTCGTGAAAATCAACCAATGTTTCACAGAGTTATTCAAAAAATTAAAGTGGCCCCGTTTTTGGAAACGCAGTGTACATACAGGGCGTCATAGAAAATATCAAACAACCGCAGAATTAAATTCTTTACATGCCACTGTAATAGCCGGGAGAGAAAGCCTCAACGTGGTGGAAAGTTCTAGTGGTTAACATGTTGCCTCCAATGAAGACATGTGACTGATACTGACTGTCTAGGGTCTAAGGACAGGAAAACCATCCCGGTATATAACCAACCAGCAACTATTCACGTCAACTCAGCCTTCCATCCCTCCAGGGCAGGTAAATCGAGTACCGGCCTATCTGGCTGTACTGGGGCTACGGTGGACCGTGATGCGGCACGTTCATCTGTGTCAGTGGCGGCAGACGTGACGCTGGCTGAAGCCTGCAATTATGTCTGTGGTGTCTTATCAAAAGAAACCAGGACAGTATATAGACTAGCCATAACCTTAGTACACCTACAGCCACGTATCACCGGCACAAAGCCGCTTGTATACAGGCCCGTCGAGATGGGGTAGGAGGGGGCTATGTTACCCCAGGCCCTGCGACGTTTGAGGGCCCCGCCGTCGCTCGAAAATATAAAGTAACCAAAGTGCGCCACTTTAAACAGAAAAAAATCAAAAATTTTCTCCCCCCCCCCTCCGAGGGGCCCCGCGAGATTTTTTTCCCGGGCCCACTGTGGCTCTCGACGGGCCTGCGTCCGCTACAAGCTACACTCCACACAAATGTCGTGCCTAGGGGCGCCTACTGTATGACGCATCACGATCACGCTGAACGTAAACGTCTTGCGTGAACTTAGTATCGTTAAGACGTGCACAGAGCGAAGTTACTGAACTGACATGGTTTAATTTCTGACGAGCTGCCAATGGGCAAGCAGTAATGCATTACAGTTGGCACCGTCCAACGGCGTTGGTAGCCTACGTGACTAGGCGCACGTACGCTTCAGCCAATGATCAATGAGCTCGCGTGCTTGCCCATTGGTCAGGTCGTCAAAATCTAAACCGTGTCGTCAGTTCAGTTCAGTTAAGTTACGTCGCTCTGCGCGTAAAAACACTGGCCTATATGCACTATGTAGTTAACCCAGCACTCCACTAGAAGTCAATGGGTCTGCACAAGCCCGAATAAGGCCACAGATCGAAAGATTGACGATCGGTAATAGGGTTTTACACGCGAGCAAACATCCAGCAGCTAGCTCGACGAACTATGGTAATTAGCATGCTAATTAAGAGGGCGGACAGGTTGTATTGGAAGGCCTATATAACACGTGATCAGATGTGGGCTAAGAGCCTAAGACTAGGCCTACATTTGAGCCAGGGGCGGGGTTCAAATAGGCCTGCTTGAGCTGGCTCGATGTTTGCTCGATCGTGTAAACACCCTATAAGACAACGTATTCGCATGAGCTTTGCCCCTCTTGCAGCCTATATAGAAACCAGCTTTACTGGGGACAATCAGTATGCAACGCGTATACTGCCTGCCAACAGCCCACAATGCTGCAAATATAAAAAACACACACAAAACGACCAGCAGTGCCCTTCAGAAATCTTTAAAATGTCTGAAATTTTCATGAGCTTCAAGCTGTTCAACAGATGCTTATTTGGCTTACGAAAATGCCAAGAAATATGTTACATTTCAACCGAAATCTAGCATACCGGCAGATACATCAGAAACTGGATGGCGAACACCATAGATTCAATTCATCCCAGAAAGAGTTTGGTTATTACTGCTCATCAGCTATTTATTATTACTATTAGTATAATTTGTTATAAACGCACACAGCAAAAGTACATGCCAGTCAGTAAATAAGCCAAGTACACAGAAAAGAAATGGATCGAAAGTTTAACTAAATACCTAAGAAAAGAAACACAAAAAAAACCAGACTGACCTGGACACTGATATCCGTTGTTGACCAGGCCCCAGAACAGCTGGTTGCAGATGTGGCAATGCTGAACCGATGAGAAGCTGTACTCGGACGACGGAAGCTGCAGCGACAGATGGCGCGACTCGGCCGTCAGACCGTTAGAACGTGTTGACGTAGATGATGACGTATTCGATGACGTGGTCGATGATGATGATGCTGGCTGCTGGTGCTGTTGTTCAGTACCCTGACCGTGCTGTGACTGCAACACACAACACATCCACCAGAATAATAATCACCTACCGGCAATGACCTATGAATTTTCCCCAAGGGTTAAAAAAATAATGACAATGTGTGTTAATGCTGTTTTTTTCACAGGAGGATCACCACCGCGTCACAGCCGCTGCTGTGACCACCAGATGAAAAGACCGGCCGGACGTCCAATAACAACCTCGCCCAGAACAGGTAATGAAGACGTTCGGCCCAGAACTTCAGAGTTCACACTGCCTGGTGGAAGGCCAAAGATAGGGATAATCGGCACTAAGTCATCAGTATGGCAACACTCTCACAGGAGTTCGCCATCAAGAAGAACAAGAAAAGCCGAGCAAACGCAAAGAGGAACGCGCAACAGCGGTGTATGTTTGAAAGCTCAGTAAAACAAAATCAGTCGCCAGAGGGCGCCAGACGACCGGCGGCTAATTATCTATGGTGTTTTACAGCATTCTAAGAGCGCTAGCTTGCTTCAAACAAAACCTTTCATCTCTTATCCAAATAAGATTCAGAGTGCCGATCACCATACGGATTACGCCAAAATTGTATCACTGCGCCCCAACCATCTAAAAACATTTCACTTGCAACCTGTCTGTATAAGCTATTCAGTAATCTCGCGCGGACAGACGACAGATAGACGGACAGACGGACGGACGAACGGACGAACACACGGGTGAAAACATAACCCGGGCAATCTCTCGCAGTCTGTGCCATCTTTCGCCATGGTTCGCCACTTCGCGATAACAGCGACTCCTACTCCTGAATGCCCGTGGCTTTTTTCTGTATAATCCGCATATCGTAAACCATTCACAGCCCAGCAGAGACCGGCTTTTTTACAGACCCGATCGCTTATCTCCGTACGGAGAAAAAAGCTCTGGTGCTCAGGTGGTTTATTGGAAAGGAAACCCCCTCACCCTCTGTGCCAGTCTTAACCTTGAGAAACCACGATACCACGATAGCGATAGTGTCGAAGGCCTACTAATGATTTTTTTCCTCATAACACGACGAGTGTCGTGAATGGATCATTAACCGAGGCCAAGGCAATGGCCAAACTTGAGCAACACAAAATACTGCCGGTGGCAAATAATGGCGTTAATTTGAGACAGGCCGGCCATCTCTCCATATATAGGCCCCGCAGAGCGTTTAACAGACATTTCAGCCTTGTGATAGTCTGATCGCGGCAACTGCGCATTTGCTACAGCTATGAGAGATGTGGACAGGGATGAGGTAAAGGCTCGTACAGAGCGACGTAACTGAACTGAACTAACTCGGTTTAGTTTTTGCTGGGGCAAGCAGGGCGAACCCATTGGTCACTGGCAGACGCGCGCGTACGTGATTATAGTCACGTATCACCGACGCCGTTATTAAACGGTGCCTACTGTAATGCATCACTGCTTGGCCAATGCCCATTGGTTAGTTCGTCAAAAACCAAAATATGTCAGTTCAGTTATAGGGTGTTTACACGATCGCGCAAACATCGAGCAGCTAGCTCGACGTTCTATGGTAATTACCATGCTAATTAGGAGGGTGGGCGGGTTGTAATTGGAAGGCCTATAACACGTGATCAGCTGTGGGCTAAGAGCCTAAGCCTAGGTCTACATTTGAGCCAGGGGGCGTGGTTCCAATAGGCCTGCTTGAGCCAGCTCGACGTTTGCTCACCGTGTAAACACACTACGTCGCTCTGTACGCACTTACACCAAAACTGAGGACTGCTATTGTTGGTTGTCCATATGGATCACTATAGTAAATTAAAAATATTCTTTTAAAAAATCCTAAATCGTGGCTCGTGATTGGGATCGCCACCAAAGTTGAATTTATTGGTCACTCGTTGGGACACGGCGCGCCTGTCCAAGTAATTTCACATCAGAATTATCATGCGTTCACTATTTTTTTAGAATTTCCGTGCGATCACGTAAGCCCTACGCACATACCTAGATAAAAACGTTACATAACCTCATACCAGGAGAGCGGGCGCACGGCTGGAATGCAATTAGACAATTAAGTCACGCAGCTACGGTTGCCACATACCATGCAGTTTGGGTGCTACGTGTGCACAGACACGTGCGACACTTCAGAGCACGGGTGGTCGGTCATACGCACAGATCAGATAGAGTCACGAGTGCACCAGAGCGACTACTAATCACCTCATAATCACCATATATACACGCTACCTACTGCCGCTACCGTTATAACAATTGGTTGGCAGCGTGGCGTAGCGGTAACGCGTTCCATCAACTAAGTTTCTATAATTATATACACCGGGCCCCATTTAGTACCTGGATGGGCGACTGTCTAGGTATGTAGGCTAGATACCATCCAGGTATGTAACCAGCCGATAGGTCAACTCAGCCTTCTACCCTCTGCGGACGGCAAAATGAGTATCAGCTTTCGGGCTGAGCTGTAATAAACTGCCGTGATCAACGTAGAGTACTGAACAGCTCCCATTTAAGGCGGATCTGTGGTTCAAGCCGAAAGGCTTGATCCAAACTCTAAAGGTCGGCGGCCGCTGTGTGATACATTCATCCTATGAACCGGGTGAACTCTAGCAATGACTGTGTCACGATGAGAGCACTGTAAATACTATAGTGGCTATATACTATTGTTGTTATTAGTACTAGTGATGATTCGATATATTGAAAATATGGATATATCGTTTTCGATATCGATATATCACATCGTATCGTATCGTTGAAAAAAATATTGAATTTTTCGATATACATACATACATATATATATATATATATATAGACATATTTTTATTATTTAAAAAAAGCATACTGCCTTGCTTAATGATCATGTCTTGCTTTTATGCTTGTATAAGATTTACATACTTATTGTTCATAAATATCAATACTGATATCGCGATATTTGTAAAATGTCGTATCGACATCATATCAAAATTGAAATCATGATATTGAGTCACCACTAATTACCACAGCAGCACACGGCTAACTGTTTTAACTAAACGCTGACAGTGTCCAATCCAAATACACATTCCATATGTCATAGGGTTTAGCATCTTCGTTAAGACCTCGTCTTTCTGCAGCAGTGCTATATTTATGCCATTCTGTCACGTCGTGACGTCATAAACAACATCAGCGGTCAGTGCCAGCACGGAAACGCATTTGTCACTCCGAGTGACGTCACCATGACGTCATCCTGCAGCGGTCACGTGACTGACGCCACCTCAGTAAAGCCGCGCGTCCTTGATCAAAGCGCCACCTAGCGGACGACTGTTGCGACCGACCCGATGACGTCACGCCCTTCTCGTTGTCAGAAGACACCGCTGTTAGCCACGTAAACAGTACTAGCACATAGGTGACAGCAACAACGTCAGCGCGTAGCCAGAAATGTGAACTGAGGGAAAGGGGGCCTCGTCTCGCCTTCCATTTTCCCTTTCTTTCTCCCCTTCCTTTCCCTCCCTTTTCTCCCCTCCTTACCCGCCCCTTTTCTTTCCCTTTTTCTCTTCTTCCCCTTCCCTCCCTCTCCTTAATATAGGCCCCCTAAAATCCAGCTAGTGGGACTGGAGAAGCGCTATAAGCTCGACCCGTTCGGTCTGGGGCGGATTTGGTGCAGTGTATAAACTTCAAAATATGAGATCTGGTAACAACAATGTCAACTGTTTTCCTCCGAATCAACTGAAGAAAATTGGCAAATTTGATGCAGTTTAAACGTGAGCTTCGTCTTGTCTGGAGGACTGGGGGAGGACCCAGGGGAGGCTGTGCCCCTTGGAGGCCCTCCTTGGCTACGCCGCTGGGCAACAGTCATGCACGCACGCTTAATCCGAACTTCCGTCACCCGTGAGCTATCTTTTTCTCCAATCATCCGACTCTTTGAGTAAAGGTCATCCACCCACAACGCGTGCGTCACTGACCGTCGGTGCTGACGCAGGCACAGCAAGGTCACGTGATCACAGGTGCGCGTCACGTCACCATGCACATATAACCGTGTCTCGCGTTTCGCAAGCTCTCATTACAGTCGATCGAGGTTATGTAGCACCACAAAGATATTCAACGCTTGCTTGCCCGGCCCCAATTTATCATAAAAAAAATAAAATGGCCACCCGGTAAGAACAAATACATATAAAAATTATAAAATGACTAATAAAATATGCACTGACTTATAAGAAATATAAACACTCCATGTTTATGTTTCCCTGGTACCCGAATTTTCCTTATTTGTTCGAAAGATTTGCACGTGAGCAAACGCCAAATTGGTTTTGCCTCAGTACGATCTTATTACCTTTACGGCGCTAGCGAACACAGTGTAAGGCTATCAAATACAATCTTGTTGTTTTCAGACGCCATCCAATCCGCGCCCCCAGTATGGCCGTGAGCCGAAACATCACGCAATCAAGTTAATGCATTGCTGATTATTTAGAAAGGAAAGCACCACAAGGCCAAGTGTCGTTAGTTATGTCAAAGCCAGGCGTCAGCTAATGGCCTTGGGCGGCCACTTGTGCGCGGCTTAGTCCCAGTAAATTGACAGCGTCTGGCAGAAGAACAAATCGAAAGTCTCTGGCAAAAAAAACGAAACACGCAACCGAAGCAGCACTAAACTAATGCTGACGACAGACTGGTCAGTTTCACGCACCCTACCAGATCATCGGTACAGCGGAAAACAAGCTAGTCTGACATGAATTGGCGAAAGAAAGTATCTGCAGGAGCTGGAATGGTCAAGCGGCGTCACAGGTAAATGACATTTTCCAAAATATTTCTTTTCAAATGTTTTGTATTTTATTTTGCATGCAACCGCATCTGAATATTATTTGCAACTATGCTTTATACAACGAAAACATATTTCACAGAAAAAAATATTTAAAACATATTAAATTAGCACTAATGACAGAAGAAGATGATTGGTTAGATATAAAATATTACACAGAATAAAACGTTTTATGAAGCATTTGCCAGCGATACCCGTATTGCTGCGTATTCGGATGGCCATATAAGAAAACTAGCGGGGCAATATCATACGCACCATATGATGATGAGACGGACTTTTGCAGAGTTGGTCAACGCAAACAATGATCTTCGACTGCTGAACTTGGCGCTCTATCTTCATGGCCTGCAGTAAGTAACACAGCACATCGTTAAGCCGCGTACAGAGAGACGTAACTGAACTGAACTGACACGGTTTAGTTTTTGACGAACTGACCAATGGCGAGCCTATTGGTCATTGATTAACGCGTACGTGAGCGTAGTCACGTAGGCCACCGACGCCGTTAGACGGTGCCTACCGTTATGCATTGTTGCTTGCCCATTGGTCAGTTCGTCAGAAACTAAACCATGTCAGTTCAGTTTAGTTACGTCGCTCTGTACGCGCCTTTATGTTACGACATATATAGGTGAAGAGCAATGCCTTTATGCCAATCAATGCGACAGAATGTCAAATGTCACTAACCCACAGCGCTTAAAAACGCACAACTCCGACAAATAGGCTCTATTATTATAACATGGAGGTCCGCAATTACGCCGACTCGACAAGACACTGCACTGCTGGTAGGCCTACTGGTACAACGAAGGAGGTCAAGGCAATTATACTAAGGTCCGCGAGCGACACAGACGCCACTTCTCTCTAGACCGACATTATAGCTGGTTATATGACTTATAAATGCATAAGCTCACCTACCTATATTAATAACGTCGGTCATTCTGCCGTCATTTGTGTGGAACTTGGCGGGCGGATGGTCACGCGATATTTTTCTGATCACCAGTGACAGTGACACACAGTGTGACGCACGGGTACTATAATACGTAGGTACGATTCAGCAACGCATGGCTGGCTCCCTGTCAAAACACGGACCGACAAAACCGGAAACGTTAAAACTACCCCACTGCCCAAAGCTAAGCCTATATCACTGTCTCTCGCGGTTTTGCCGGTACACCGTAACGTATATACCCAGCTGCAATGCTGCATTACACTGAATGACCTTGAACGTTTCGTTCAAGGTCAAAGGTCACTCAAGGAAAAAAAACCAGACGCATAGAAACGGTGGGGAAACAAACGCAGTCGCTCCCTCCTTCGGTCATATACTTAACTCTGCACAAAATTTCATCAAAACCCTTCACACTTTTCAGTAATTCAGTTCACCAGAACCGACTGATCCCACGCCCCTCCATCCAAAAAAAAAACAAAAAAAAACATAATCTCTTTCATCGCTTCGCTGGGACGGAGGTATAAAGTCTATCGGCGAGACAGCGGCACTTTGCTTTCCCCGAACACGTCAATGTCTCAATGTCTATACTAAGCCAAAAAATCAGATAAAACAGGCTTCATGTCAAACCGCATATCAATCGTCAGCAACCTTAACCCCAACCAACCTAATCAATCCAGTTTGTCAACGTGTCACATCACTTCAACAGTTGACGAGGCGAGGGTTGACTCGAAAAACCAATTCTCATTCACTGTCACTGGAGAAGGTGGAAAGACAAAAAACAAGCCCACGCACGATGAGTCGCTGAGAAACTCTGGCTAATAATCTATACGCCCTTCAATATATACGAAGCCGCCTAAGTAAGTAAGAACATGTAGATTGTAAGTGAGTAAATTTTTATTCTTTCAACGAGAATACCGAGAGCACCGCATTAAAATACACAAAGTACAACACAGTATTGAAATACAAGATCTATGCCACAGTTTTGCTACCGTCACTGGAAAAGTGTAGCCTATTATGCAACCGAGGGGGGGAGGTGGAAAGTTGCAACTTTTCGATTGACATCTGCAATTTCTGAGAGTGTTCAAAACTTCAACTTTTCCTCTAAACTCCCCCAAAATGGGGACTGCGAGTCTCAAATGCTGCATTTCCGCAAAAAAAGTTTCTGACAAGCAAAAAGTTAGGTGAGGGCTGACTCCCAATCCAGGCCCGTCGAGAGGGTCGGGGGTAAGCTACTAAGAGCCCCGCGACGTTTGGGGGCCCGCCGTCGCTCAGAAATATAGAATACACCAGAATGCACCATTTTAAAAAGAAAAATTCAAAAATTTTATCCGCGAAGAGGCCCCGCGAAAATGTATCCCCGGAGGCTGGAACCCCGCTGTGGCTCTCGACGGGCCTGTCCCAATCTGCCAGGACTCCAGTGAGCATCGACATCAAACTTGATCAAAGACATCATCGGAAGACAACAAACCGCAGAAGACTGCAAGGTTTGGGCTTTGGGGGAGCGTCGTAAGCTCCCTTAGCGGGTACAAGAGTGGAGCTCCAGCCGCATACTAAATTTTCCGTGCATTCTTGGTCTTAAATTTTCTGGTGCTAAAAATGGGGCAGCTCTCGGTAACTGAAAGTCACCGTTCTTTCGCTTTGGACGAGAACAGTCATTGACCAAAATGCCAAAACCACCGCCCAAAATTACGATCAGAAAAATTTCATGACCTACTTTTCTCGCCTATCTCTCACTGCAGTGTCTGGAGTGTTATAAG
>Ga0209671_1000295_pt1 | contig 29794 bp, 10 predicted proteins | sample WorMetHERISLAND2_2_FD_187401 | JGI IMG/M metagenome (GOLD analysis project Ga0209671, IMG submission 187401) | Marine gutless worms symbiont microbial communities from Max Planck institute for Marine Microbiology, Germany - Olavius geniculatus... | ecosystem: Host-associated > Annelida >...
GCGACGAATTTGTTCTGTTATTGCGCAGAAAGGATTTCTAACAAAATTCAGAAATATCAGGTAAGCGCTTTTGTTGAAATAATGTTGTTTACGACGTTTGAATTTAACTGGCAAAAAACGAATCGAGCGTTTGCGCCGCCGCCATTATGACGCACTTTTGGCCACACACTGTACCACAAAGCCACTGGTGTTGATTTACATGATTGTGGTGCTGATATTCTGGTCAACCTTGCATTACTGTTTGAGTTACACAATCAAGCTGAAGCAAAATGCAAACCTTGAGGTCATCAAACTTGAGTGTGAAGTCAATGATCTCGGCGAACTGTTTGAACAGCGCTTGCTGGGTCTCCAGATGCTGACGAGGTGGCATGTCCCTCGAACACAGCGCACTCAGTAATGTCGGAACTGTTGTCTCTACAGACAACAGACAACAGTAACCAAAGCTCATCAATCATGCCATTCACCGTTTACAATCTTAACTATTAACTACCATCATAATTCAAATTATTCATGCCACAATTCTGCAATTTATCAGGTTTGCTGGATCAAAACCTGCATAATGTGTAACTGTGATAATGCATTTAGACACCAGATCATTTTCATGTGAACAGAATGGACTCGAAAACAAGATTCATTTTCTTTTAGCTAACACGAATAAAGCTTTGTTAACTAAGAGAGACAATAACTGAGATTCATGCAACGTAGCTTAAAGTCCAAGTCGCATAAAAAACGATACTGGCTAAATACGTGCAGAATGTAACACTAATTAATAATACACTGATCAACTGAAATGAAAACATTGCTTTGAAGTAATTTTATCACAAATATGTTGTGTGCCAACTGAACTCACCCAAACGTGCCACAAATACTGATGACGCCACTCACAGGACGCTTGGTTGACAAACTGACATTCGCATTTAAAAATACTTAATCCATTCATTTGCCTCAGAATAACATTAGATTTATAGTACAAGTAGATGACATCAGAAATTACATCAATGTTTATTTGTTCACTACTAGAGATGAGCCGTTAGTAAAATTAACGATGCACTGGAATATTGTGGTTTTCAGTGGGTTAACTATTGATGAAAAATTTGACCTTTTTGAGGCTATTTGGCCGTAAATTAAGCTGCATTTGATTTCAAGGCAATAAAACTAGTCAGCAACTCCCCTGCAGATGGCGTCACAGTTCCGAATATGGCTGAAACCGTAAAAAGAGAAAAGTGAGTACTTTAAACCTGTTTTTAGGGTATTAAGATGTATTAGCAACCAGAAGATAACTGAATATTGACAAATTAACATTTCATTAAGCCAATTAGCACTTTATAACTGTTATGTAAAATGATGCAACTTGGAGTTTTAAGTACATAACTTCTTTCAAAGTAAACTCAAAAACAAACAAGAAAAACTGTATTATAGCAGTAACAGCAGCAGTGACATAGTAAACAGTTTCATAACAGCACATCAGCAAACAAAAAAGCCATTTTGTCCACAACAATGCTGATTGTAGTTGATTACATCAATAAAACCAGTGTGTAAAATCCATGCTATTTAGTGCAATAGAACAACATGCGACTATAGTACTGCTGCAACGACAGATGTATATGAAAGTTACCGAGCAAAATGAGTGAGTCATAGACCAGTGATTTTCAACCGGGGTTCCGCAAAACCCAAGGGTTCTGTGAACATCTGCCAAGGGTTCTGCGACTCGTCAGTCGTCAGTAAAAAAAATAATAATAACCTACAGTGGGAAATTACATCAAAACAAGCCACAGAAGTACTACGAACCAAATGCTTAGTTCCAAATTAACGCTTCTAGCAGTCTACTTTTGCATAGAGTGTTAAATATTTTCCTTGTTGTTAACAATGTTAGAATATTTCATTAAACACCGAACACTAACTTATTAGTGTCAGTGTTAAGGAATTGTGAATCCATTTATTGAAAGACCTTCATCTCCTGAAACAATATGCTTTAAAAATATAAAAAGCTTCATCCATTAGTACAACTGACTAAAGGGGAGGGTCCAGACCCCCTTAGCTGTCCGTGGGCATAAAAACATAAAAGATGCAATGATAATTTTTGGGCCGTTGACGACCACCTCGTAACTAGTGTTTTTGGTTACGGGTGAAATAAAAATGCTAAATAATATTATCTAATATGGTAAAATTAAAGAAGTCTTTTGCCTGCTGCTTTATCGTCAGCGTTTCAAAGTTTTGCTCCAAACTCCCACAGGTTTTCTGCCTCTTGACTCCGCTGGGGACATTGGTCCCCAGAAACCCTGAAAATTCCACTTTGCCTATGCCATTGCATGGACTCATGAATCATTGCATGCTATGGGATTCTATGAGTGATTTTGACAATTATGTAAAATTGTAGGGTTCCACTGCAGCAAAAAGGTTGAAAAACACTGTCATACACCTTTAAATTGAAGAACAAGAGGCAAAACTGATTGCTAGAGCAGAAGTAGCAAGACTACTCGCATAACTACAGATGTATAAAAGATATTGAAAGTTACCGAGTGAAATGGAAAAGTCGTAATACTGTTTGAGCTGGGAAACGAGAGGCACCACTGCCAGCCATGCACGATCCTGGTGGTCATCTGAACGAGGGTTTGATATTGCCTACATCATCAGCAACATGCCATGTTATCAGTAAAGCACCACATCTCATTAACAGCCAAATAATAAACAGTTACTGAATTAAAAACACCGACTAAACACTGACTTTAACAACCAGCCAAAAGTTATAAATGGCCAAAACTTATCATAACCTCCCATTAAGTTCTTCTCAGCTGTACTCTCTGTCTAGTTCTATTGACACAATAAGCATCATTTTTATTTCCAAATTATAATATACACAGTGTTTCATAAAAAAACAACCGCTTTTCTTTTTTTCATAGTTTATTCAAATGATGATCAATTTACATGAAATTTTTACCGGTTGTAGCTGAAGAAATAATAATTCAAAACATTTCAACAAAATATGACAGTTGATTAAATATTCTTTGCTAGGTGTGATGCATCATTTTTATTTCCAAATTATAATATACACAGCGTTTCATAAAAAAACAAACCCTTTGTCTTTTTTCAAATTTACTCAAATGATGATCAATTTACATGAAATTTTTACTGGTTGTAGCTAAAGAAATACTAATTCAAAATATTTCAACAAAATATGACAGTTGATTAAATATTCTTTGCTAGGTGTGATGCAATGCTGATGTCATAATGTGTCACAGGTACAAGCTTGCTAGTCTCAACTGGTGACTGTCAGTTGTTACTCTGCTCCGTTGGTGAAAAACCTGGTTCACTGGTGACAAATTCTTGAAGTTTTACAGTCGCAGCCACAAAAGATACATGCAAAGCAATCGCATTTACGTGTCTTTGGGGATAGTTGGACTTTCAGATGTTTGAGCAAGACAGTGCACTATCACATCGAGCTTGCGAGAAGGTTGAATTTTTGGATCGCTAGACGCCTGATTTCATGTCCCCATGTCGCTTATTGCTGAGACGATAAAAAAATTTCATCAGCGTACCAGATGAAGTTCACCATCGAAGCAGGGTAGGAACTGAGAGCTCCAAAAACTGTGGGCCCAACTGATAAGCAAAGCTGGGTTACATACATCTCGTATTTCCGTGGCTGCACCTGTGTAGTAGCTCAGATCATGTAGTATTGCCGGAGTGCATTGCAGCACTGACTGGACCTGTGTCCAGACTGGCAGCTCTGCCTCCGTAGCTGTGCAGTCTACAACACATCAGCAGCATACACTCACCATCAAATCACTGTAGATGTGCTGGGTTGAGTGACTAAACAAATAAGCAATGCTGCGCTATGCTATGTGCGGCCACAAATCCAAAAAGGCACTAATCCAAACTTTTAATAGATTTGTCAGATTCCAGTTGAACATGTGACCAGGGGCCGCTATATCCCAGGCCACCATAGCCAAATTCTGTCAAAACCAAAGATGCAAGATATCCTGCTTCCTAACCCTATTACTAATGCTAGCTATCCCTGTCCTTTGCGCTTGTTGGACTAGTGCTCCTTCAAACTAAAGAACTGTCCCCATGCTATGCACCCCCACGCTATGCACATAGTCTATGAACCCATATTAGCAGCAGTATCATTAAAAAACGTAAAGTCCTTCCCAAGCCTTATGGCCCATAGGGTGGCGCTGATCTCCGTTTCCTAAGGCCCTCAGCCAGACACCAGTTTTTACACTGCGAGACCACGGATACGGGGCCAGTGTATCATGTGGTGTGCCTGTTTACGTCCCAGCGGTGAAGCCGGTAACAAATTATAGTGCTTGGTGACAGAGGCACATGTGTGTGAACAACTTGCCTAAGGTCGTTACCTGGCAGTGTCCTGGAGTGCAGTCGAATCTGCACCTCTGAGTTACCTAACGATTACAAGTCCGACATGTTACCGTTAGACAACCGAGCCACACTATCACCGAGCCACAGTATCATTAGTAATATAATAATCTACAGCATCATAACTACCTTAACAAACATCATTTATTACTTACTTTCAAAGTCAACAAAGATATCTCGTGAATCGCTGCCGCTGTCGCGGTTGTACAAAACCCTGAGTAAGTTACCCATCACAGATGTACACCACGCTCAATGCTGGATCACACCACTGCAGCATACACAAGCACAAGAGATATAATAGTTATCATCTTAGCCATCTACAACTTTAGTCACATTCGTCCAGTAATCTACAGGTTGTTTATGGCAAGACGTGAATTAAGCAGAACATTTGCTGAAATTTAAACGTAACACACTTAAGCTCTATCTAAAACTCTTCTTAGCTTGTCTTCTTAGCTTAGCTTATGACTGATATTTGACTACTAACTGTTTAACGAACTATCAATGGCAGTGAAAAGTTTAAGGAAAATAGCTTGTCAAATACTAAGAACACTAAGAACACTGAGATATTGCATATACTAAAATGGTTACATGGTTACACACTCACAAATGTCTTATCAGTCATCTAAAATGTCTGTACCCCCTGACGTAACCCCAAACTTGTACACTTCCGTTCAGCAAGGCTGACTATACAAAACAATATCAACAGTTAACGTACACAATGCAGTTAAAGTCTAACTATCGCAAACAACGTAAAATACAATTATTTATGTATGCTCATCAATCTATACGCTGAAATTAGGCCACAAAACGACACTTCGCAACATTCTTCCTGCTCCAAAACATTTCGTAAGCTCGATTGCCCCACCCACTAAACGTAACGTAAGAAACCGACGACAGACGATAAGTGTTACGTTACGTTGCGGCACTTTTTGATTTTGATTTTTGACTTGCGGGCGGTAACTTCCGGTGTGTCAGAAGAGTGCGATTGAATGTTTTAGTCGATGCATCTTGCGTATTGTAGTAGAAATTTGTAGGCATAATTCCAGTGACACACGCTGCAGCTTGTATCACAATGGATTCTGGACCATTGCGGGTTGGCGTGAACGTCGATATCCAACGAACTGACGGTAAATGTTTTTTGGGCTCTGAGGTATGATTCACTGTGGATCGCAAGTTCACAACATTTACACATTTCACGATAGTTCTAACGAAATTTAATGCTTACGAAGTTTAACGGTTGACGTGTGAAGACGTTTAGCAGCCGTATTAGTGAATAGAATGGAATAACTGAGTTTGCACGTTGGTACTAACATTTCCAAAATCAATAATTCTAGCGGTAGATCTGCGATCTTGCTGTTAGCACTGGAAAATTGCTAGAGGTAGATCGGGTAGATACATTATTGGGAAGATGGTAGAATTTATATGGCTGAAAGACGTAGAAGGTCTACAAACCATGCCACGACACTGTCACGTATATAAATCAGGCTTATTCAGTATTATATCAGAGTCTATCTTGAGCCAAAGCTGTTTTTTTGTAACACAGACTTAGAACTATAGTGCTTTTGAATAAATTTTATTTAAAGCTTGGTAATGGATAACATTTCGGTTTTAACCACAGTCTTAGCAATGCAGTGAAGAAGAAATGTGGCTGCATTCTTACATTAACAACGAGATAAATGTAATTAGGTAAATGGCGATCTACCCCTAGTAATTTTCTGCTCTTTAGTGCGAGGTCGCCGATCTACCGCTAGCACTGACCTTCCAAAATAAACCACCCACCCTGCAGTTAATTTTGTGCATTTGTTTTTTGTGTTGTTTGTTTTCAGGACGGATTCATGCAGCCGTTGTCAGCAGCATTAACCACAGTACACAGAGTGTCACAGTCGAGTGGTCAGAGAAAGGAGAAACGAAAGGCAAAGAGGTTGCTGCAATGATAGCTTTATAATTAATTTGTGGTATTGGAATGTACACATTTGGAGGCTTAAGTATTTTTTGTTCCTTATTTCTTTCTTGCTTTTTCAGGCCGACGGTCTTATGTTTTACTGCTTTTGTTTTTTTTTTTAAATTTTTGCGCGAGATCTTCGAGCTCTCTTTTGGCTGATTGCCTTGAAACTTTGCCACATGATCGGATGTTGGTTCGGTTTTATAATCCAGGTCCCAAAATTTGGGGGACCCTGCCCAAAAAAATGTGGGCAAAAATGTGCAAAATTTAGGGCATTTTGGACAGCTGTTGACCATGATCATGAATATCTCCTGAATGGACGAATATATAAAAAATTGGAAGACCATTTGCTTCACTGCAATTCATTCCACATATGGCGTGAAAGGTTGGGTGAACTTTGAATTTGAGCGATTATGTTCGGGCCACATGACGTTGCTAGTAGTGGAATTTTGATCCTTTAAATTATTTTCCTAGTCAGACTTAAGTCCCTGGATGACCCCACATGTGACACGTTGGGTAGGGTGGTTCCAAAAACACCAACTATGATGTACACACCAAGGCACCTCCTATTTTTGTTCCATTTAGCAACTGTATTTTAGTGCAAAATTTCAGCTTCTAAACGTGACTGGAAGTGGGTGCTCAATGAGCGCAAAGTTTGGCTGTTTTAGTCAATTATGGTATGTAAAAACTGTGAATTTAAATGAAAATCAAACTTTTGTAGACATTTGCTCTGCCCCCTTAAATGTGTTCTTTTGTGGGAGAAAAGAAGTCATATAAATTTTCCCTAAGATATTTTAATATTTAAAGGTGGCTCAAGAGCTTTAAATTTTGCTATAGTTTAATCTACAGTGAACGTGTTATAGTAAATTAGCAGTCAACATCAGTGCTTCTTCAGAATACGTACTGGCACCATGATTTGTCTGGCAATTTAAGGACCAACACAAGTGCATTGTAGACAAATTAGGGATGTTGAATTTGTTTTTTTTCCAAATTCGAATTTTGACTGCTCGGATTAAATTCAAACCTCGTTTATATATTTGTTGAGAAACTTAAGCAATTTGCCTTTGATGTCTGCACTGTGGGGCGAGATGAAGGTCACAGCATGCACGCCACGTCAGAAAGCAGTCTATCAACAGTGCAATCATCCAGGATGTCAAGCCATGTCGCGCTCTATTGCCGTCGACTGATGTCTGCTCTGTGTCTGGGCCACCAAGATTTGTCACTTTGATAGCTTGCATCAGTATACAACACGCGCCACATGGAGAGTAATTGAATGCCGCGGCGGTTTGACTTACATAAACAGAACCATCAGAAAAAAGACCCAGCTTTCTGACTATGCAGCATGCTGAATTTATTGTAGCATAAACTTAATATGATTGAAACATCGAGATTTCTTGTATAGTACAACCAAGGCTGTGAACCAATATTGTCCTCATTGTAGTATGATACTTCACCTGTAAGACCGCTGCAGCAAATGGGTTCAGAATGTTATTCATTTGCACAGCTATCTGTCTATCAAGTGCAGTGTGTACTGCCATTGGTCTGTAAACTGCCACAGACAAATCGTGGTGCCAGCACTTAATTTCGAGCAGCACTGATGTTGACTGCTAATTCACTATAACGCATTCATTGTAAACCTATAGGCTAGTAAAATTCAAAGTTCTTGAGCCACCTCTAAATATTGAAATATTTCTGAGAAAAATTACGTGGCTTACTTTCTTACCAAATAAAACATATTTAACGGGTGAGAGCAAATGTTTTCCAAAGTTCAATTTTTTTAACTTTACGATTTTCACATGTAATCAGCTACAATAGCCAAAATTTGGGCTTATTGAACACCTACTTTCGGTGAGGTTATGAAGCTGAAATTTTGCACCAATAATACAGTTGGTAAATGGAACAAAATTAGGCGGTGCCTTGGTGTGTACATCATAGTTGATGTTTTTTGAACCACCCTAACGTTGGGCTCTGCCCCTAATTTCTGATTGTTTTTTTTCTGTTTTTCTTATAAGCCCGAAACTTTTTCTTTCTGCCTGCATCTTCCAACATTTCTAGTGCAAGGTGGCATGGGAATGTTGCAAATAATCTACCAGATAGATATTCTGCAGAGCATCTGCAGCCTGTTGCTAATGTTTTCAAATGTTTCTCCCATCTTGTGATCTAATTACTGCACTTTGTTTAAGCTGTCAGAGTCTAAAATGTGGAGTGTCAGGTTGGTGCTACTCAGTACGTGCGATTTTTGCTGTGAGTGCATCAGTTGTTTGAGCTTGTTTTGTAGTTTGCATACAGTTGTAATATATTTGTGATTTGAAATTGTAGAATGTTTTTTTTGGATTTACTTGTAAATGAATGTGATAATCTTAGATATCAGTTCTAGATGTTGTTGTTGTTATTCTGTTAAAAGATAAACATTTTATCTTTTATTTTAATGGTATGTACCCAGTATGCAAGTTACTATATGATATTGGATTGTATGGTTATCAGCTGGAATTTGATACAATATTTCATCTTAATCCAGATCTGCTGTCGATGAAAGATGCCATGTGTCAGGTATAGTACGTCAGTGTTATTATAGAGTCATTATTGCAGTTATGCAATATAGGGTTAATGTGTTGTTTTCTTTTTACTTTCTTGATTTCTAGATTTCGTATCTGTCAATTAGTCAATGAACCGCTTACAGAAATGACCAGTAGTTTACTATGTAAAAGCTAAGATAGAATGTAAAATAATGTGCAAACTTGAAAACATCAGGTGATAAAATTCTTGCTGAAACAGTAATGTTTTAAATTTTGTTATCTGTCCTTTACTGTCAAGGTGTCGATTTACTAATCTCTGTTAAGGTTTGAAATTGTTGGTATTGGTTTGTATTGTTGTGTTTTAAAGTTTTCAATTCAATGTGAAGTTGTACGGGTTGGTTGCATGGCGTAGCAATAACACGTTTCGTCTGATCAACAAAGTTACTCTATGCCGAGCCGAGTTAGTACTTTGATGGGTGACTGCCTGTGGGCAGGTAAACCATCCTGGTATGTAACCAGCTGTCTAGGTCAACTCAGCCTTCCATCCCTCTTGGGTAGGTAAATTGAGTACCAGCCTCTCTGGCTGGGGTTAAGGCGAGGCGCGTTCACCTGTGTCGGGTGGCAGGTAACACTGTGTGATCACCGGGATCCCATACGGCAGGTGACACTCCGTAGCTCTGAAGTGAGCTTCCCATCAAGAGCTATATCACCACCTTTAACCTTTTTCCCTTTTACTTATGGTCTATGTCTGGAGTTCTTCATGTTTAGAGTTTGGTTATTTCAGTTGATCATGTTGCAGGATGCTGGTAAGGATGACGAGGAGGAAGAGGAGGATATGTCGGTAGGGTCTGATGAGGAGCCACAGAGTTATCCAATACCAGCTCCAGTCACGCAGCCGAAAAGCATCAAGCCTCCAGCGCCAAGGTTGAGGGTAAGTTTCTATTTCCAGAGTATTGTAGAGTGATTTGGTTTAGTGGTCTGTTTTTAACATAATTGGTTATCATTATTATATCAAGCTATAATACTTAAAAACGTTTCTTCTAATCAAATCCTGCCGTAAACTGCTGCTTTGCTGCATTAGTTCAGCAGTGGTTACAAAGCACATCTTCTGAGTTATTTTTCACCAAAGCAGAATATTGTCAGTAATAATGTGATTGCATATTTCTTTAACTATTGGCTAGTTAAGGGTTTTTTATATTTGCCATATTTCTTATCTTTTATGGACGAGCTGTTATTAAGTGATTCTGTATGTTAAATTGGATATTGTGTCATGCTCCTAACGATTTGCTGCGTTGTTAGGAATCCAGTATACCTGACCGTCGCCGCATTCCAACCAGCCGAGAGCTACCAAAAAATCCTTCCAGAAGTAAGTGCAAGAAACAAGTGGTAAAAATAAAATATTTGCATGTTTAAATATATGTTATTGACAAGCTGTGTTTAATTGTTTAGTAGAAGTTTTGCTTTATATTGGTGCTGTTTCTGAATTGTGTTAATTTTTATGAATATGTGTTAATATGAATTGTGTTAATTTTTAGCAACTGACGTGGAAGTGACATAATGCATAAAACACGGAGTTTTTTGTAATGAACTTTATTTATGATAAATGAACAGAACATCAGTTTATACGCTTGTTAATGGCAACACACAATGACTGACTCTTCGAAAACAGCAAAAATCATATAAAGGTGATATCACTCACCATCACGTTGCCTAATTGTCAATGCGCTATTGAATAATATCGCCTTTTTATGATTTTTGCTGTTTTCGAAGTGTCAGTCATTGCGTGTCACCATTAACAAGTATATACACTGATGTTTTGTACATTTATATTTGCTGTTTTATTACTAAGATAACTTTTTATAAGTAGTCAATTATAATTTATCTGCCTTGCACGGTTCTGAAAATGTGAAGTCTCAAAAATTTTGGGGTCAAACAACCTTGATCTTTTGGGGTCATGTGATGTCATCAGTTGAGGGGTCTTGGATATGCGAGGGGTCAAATTTTGGCATTCTCCATCGACTTAGCCGGTCGCCATTAACACGGCTGCGCTACCGTCACTCTTACTGAAAAATAAGATAAGTCGTAACAAAGTAGATGTAGTGGAAACTGTATCTTAAAACATAGCATAATTATAATGCTTTCTACTTACTCTAGAACAATGACTTTTTTGTTTTGTGATGTTTTTACGCGTGACAGCAGGTACTGCTGTAGCGTGTCTTAGCCATTGCAATTCTGTCTGTCCGTCTGTCTGTCACACGGGCAGATCAGTCAAAAACGGTGCAAGCTAGGATCACTAAATCTTCACCATCAGCTGTCTGGAAGACTCTAGTTTCAGGATCAGTAAAGCTTTTTGATAAATTTGAAATGGGTCACCCCAATCGAGGGCGCTAAATGAGAGGGAGTAGGAAAAATTTGCAATTTTCAGCCAATACTGAAATTCATGCACTGAATATGGGACTAGGCATCATCTGCCGTTGAGTTTAACTGATACACTGTTGTGAGCTTAGATTTCGTTCGCACCAGGCCTTCACACATGCATCGCTGTCATGTGTTCCCCTTTGTGTTAGGTGGACTTTTCTTGTTTGTAGTTAGTGTTAATGACTTGTGGGGCCTGTTTGATTGGAAATGCTTGAACATGCATTGTATGTATGTTGTCTATTGTACAATTGCAGGAACAATGAATAACATACGTAAGTAATGTCTTTGTTCATTTTTAACTTTTTGTTAGCACGTTTGCTTGCCTGATCATGTATCTGTAGAAAGGCATTTGCCTGTATATTGCTATAGAGCTGTTTACATGAATCATTCGAAGTCCTGTTGGTATGAACACACAGGTATTAGTTTGCCTGAGTGTTCGTTATGTCAAATGTTATGTTTTTGTTTCAGTTTTCAACTGTTCATCTTTTAGGTGACAACTCTTGGTGTTTTTTTTGTCATGTAATTCATAGAAGCAAAGAGTTGTCCTTAAGAAATTGATGTGTTGCCATTTTTACTCACCAAAGCCATCACCCTATAGCCAGATTTGTCAATAATTTGATTGTTATCACATTAATCTGATCCACAATGGCAGCAAGGTCACGTTAGTAGCCCACTCTATCATGAATATGTTTGTGCACTTCTGGTTTAGCATAATGACATTGGCCAAGATTGATGTAATGAGTAGCTTGATAGAGATGAAGTTACAGTGTATTAGGTTCACTATTGAATGCTGACATTGTAGCTGGCGTGCCATTAAGTGCACGGCCAAGCTTTGTCACCCGACAAAGTACAGCACAGCGAGGCATAACTCAGCCGCCGTCGGCATCTGGACTGGCGGCCATGCAGAACGGCTGTGAGAACAACGACACTGCTGCTGATGTACCGCCACAGAAACCTCCTCACACTGGTATGATGCTATAAACCGACACGATGCAAATACAGAATACTGCTATGCACATGTCCAGTTCACGTTGCCATTAGAATTGCATTATGGCCATGCACATGGCCGGCTGCATGCATTAGCAATAATTCTGGTTTCGATAGCCAGCTGTGTTCTTATTTGATAACTATTCGAGTTTCTAATCCTAAAATTAACCCTGCTTCGCATTTGGCTGTGAGCACAGCTAGCAAGTGGCATGTATACTGTATAGAGCTATGTTTGCAGTGTAACAGCTAACAGTTCTACGTTTGTTCCACTACTGTCAGTACTCCTGACTGGTAACTTATGCCAGAGTGACTGCTTGTCTGTAAAGCCGAAAAAAGTCGAGGAATTAGTCATTTGCTTCTCTTTGTGACCTTACTGTGTTCCAGACCTGTGTAAGGGTGTGAACTGCTTCCAGCAGCCTCAGTGGCGTAGCCAGAATCTAGTTGTAGTGGGGCACTTGAGGGGTGTGGTATAAGGAGGGGTATCCTCTCCCTACAGGGAAAGGGTCTGGGGAAGGGGCTGTGAAAATGACGTCTTTTGGTGCATTTTGGCACTATTTTGACTAACTATCTAGGCTCTTGGGGGGGGCATGTGCCCCCCCTATGGCTACGCCAGTGAGCAGCCTCATCCAGCCTGTTTCGCTCACATCACAGCTGCAGGATTTTCATTGCCATTTGCTTGAACACTAAGAATTCAATAGCTTTTTGGTGGCTTAAGGGAAGAACTGATATCATTAATTAAAGTGACTGTTTATTGAAGTAAAATATGTTTCTATTTTGGCAGATTTTAAGTCTGAGAATTAAGAAATTCTGGGGCCAAATTCACAAAACATCTTAGGACAATTTTAGGAAAATTTTATGGCATTTTGCACACGTATCTTGATCATACGCCAATGTGCTAATTAACAAAGCATTTTACGACAATTTTACGACAAAAATTTTTCGATCACTTTTTAGATGTCTTATGACAATTGAAATGATTCGATACCAATTCTGTCCAACAAGAAAAACTTCATATCAACTTCTAATTCAATTATACTCGTAACCTAGTAATGTTAGATTTGTACTCTATCTGTGGTGATTGTCTGTTAATTCACAAGTACCATATCTGTTTTGCATGGTCTTTTTGTTGGATAAATTAATTAATGGATAACTAAACAGCACTTTGCACTGGCGACGGTGTGGTGCGATAAATGAAATTAATGATAGCGACTTTATCACGATATTTGATAGTACCACAATACCGAAATAAAACTGCATAGTCCACCACTGGTCGCCTGTGGTTGGTGCAGGCTGTTTTTCTTTCATTGTAGGCCCTATAGAACTATTTACTTTGGTAGGTAAATAGCTAATGCATAATGCACTTATTACTACTATTGCTACCAGTATTCACTACCATGTAGTCCATGCAGTGCTGTAAAGCGTGCCATGCCCAAGAGATGCTACAAATACTAGTCTCTCCCACCCTTTTACAGCTTTTGACACTGTCTCTAAAGATGCTTAGATCTATAAACTCCCCTAGCAAATATTAATAAAGAATGAAAATTTTGAAAAGTACCTATTGAAAATTTAATAAATAAAAAAATAGAAACAAATAAAAGGTAAATTAATGCCATGTACTTGGAATAGTGTAGTCAGAGTATGAAAATTTCTAAATTTAGCATCACAAATTTAACTGTAAACTACCACTTTTACTTACTGACTGGTCATTGACTGATTTCCATGGACGACTGTAGTTACCATGACAGCAATACGCCTTTGTGAAAAACGTTACGATTATTAAAGATGAATTCTGTGAATTCATTTACGACATGTCGTAAGATAATGTTACGATGTCTTAAATGTTGAGTTATGACAGTAATATGACATGTCTTACGACAGTGTTTGTGAATTAGGCCCCTGATCTCTGACTGCAACTTTTGGTCAATACATCCTGCGTGGAAATTGTGATCTCTGAACGTAGCTTTTGGTCAATATGTTCCTTAGATTTTTTGCGCATTTGTTTTGATTACACAATGTTTTGCCTCGGCCCAGCCCATGCACGTGTTAGCTGTGTTTGGTGTAATAGTCTAGGTGTTCTGTATTGTGTGATGAGTGACAGATGTGAGTGATATGTGTTATTCAGCAGCTTTGAAGAAGAAGCCGAGTTCCTGTTTGAAGGAAGTCGAGAAGATAAAGCAGAAGAGAGAAGAACGTCGGGCGGCGATACAAGTTCTACGTGAACAGCAAGACTTGCAATATGACACCACGGCACCTAACTGGGAGTTTGGGGCTATGATTAGGTGCGTCTGTCTTTGGCTACTGTACCAAACTGGGAGCTTGGAGCTGTATTTGGGTCTGTCTATCCTTGGTCATTTGTATAACTAAACAAGTTAGAACTTGAACTGTATATGCTTCTTGCTCGCTGAAAGGCATTTACTGATGGGAACATCAGCTTCACTGAACTGGGAGTTTGGACTTTGGAACCATGATGGGGTCTATCTGTCTTTGGCTACTTGTAGTATTGGACAGTTAAAATGTGAGGTGCCTTCTGTTGGCTGAAGTTATACACACAGTGACTTTGACATTGGTTTTTAACCCACAACCTAGTTAGTTTATCTCTGTACGAAGACATATTACCGACAAAAAGTGTGGTGAAAATCGATGCATTACACATGCAGACTCTGGAGACATCAGTTTCGAAGCATGGACAAACAATATTGATAATTCTTTTTGCACTGGCCTGCCAGTTTTTAACCGTAACTGTAAGCGAAAACCATAATTTTAATATTAAGTGTAAATAGTATTACATTACACATGAAATTGTCAGCCCCTGGTGAATGTGAATGTTAGGCATAATGACTTGTCTGTCGACGTGAATTTTAGTCGGAATAGCATTTGTCGGAATAGCATCAATCTGAATCGAGTCTGCTTCCCATACACACAACAGTGTGTTGTATTGTTGCCATCGTGGTACCGTTATTGCGACAGAACATCTTATTTAATGAATGCAAACAAAGCTGGGTAGCTGCTGGCCTTTTGGGCCATAATGGTTTTAATTTGACATACTGCTGTACAAGTTATTTGAATTTGTTGCTTATTTGCCTGTGGCCACTCATCCTGATCACGTGCTGTATTACAGATTGTTCTCGTTACAAATATACTGCGCTGCGTCTTTGCCAGTGGCTGTGTGTGATTTCTTATTTTATCATAGTGAATATTTGCAACCCTTGTCAGTAATTGACTGTTGTATTTTGTTTTTTCAGTCGATCATAGTTTTGGTTTGTCTTTGGTTTGTCTGCACTTGTAATTTTTTAAAGCAGGCATATTGCTAAAATAATCACAGTGTGGCATTGTATGCAGTGAATTCCGAGCCGGTCTGGAGTACAATCCACTGACTGCTGCTGAGCCTATTGTAGACCATCAGATCTGTGTCTGTGTTAGAAAACGACCGCTTAACAACAAAGGTATTTGTTTTGCTGACTTTGTGCCTTTTGATGAAGAAGAAGAAGAATCGTTTTTGCATAGACATCTGAGCTAGGTCCTTTGCACGGGAGCTGATTTTCTTTCTCGGCACTTTGAATTGGTGAGGGTTGGGTTCGATCACTTTGAGCAAAGTTAACTAAGTGGCCAGCTTTATTGACAGGCAGTGCCTTTAATTGGCTGTCTCAATATGCTAGCAGTCCTGGTAACAGAACCTGGTCTGTTGTTGCGCTAAACTTGCCATTTGGTCTCAACCATCACCAGTACTTATTTTGCCTATACACGGAGGTATGTCCAGGCTGATTTGGTCCATATGACTCAGTTGAATGCAAAGATTCTGTAATTCTGCAACGGTTGCCCATCTTAGTACTGACTTGGCTCAACGTTGAGAAACTTTGATGATGCAACGAAGGTGTTAGCACTCTGAAGTTGCCATCGCTTTGGTGCACCAGTTACACAAGCTCACCTGAGCATACTGCTTCTGCAGTTCATAAGATGGTCAAGTGGGAGCAATTTTCTTGCTCAGTATAATAAACAGCATTGGTCTCTATATGATAGCAGCCTGTGGGCACACTCTATTAGCCCGAGTCAGTTTGCTCTGTAATGTCAGAATAGGTCGTTTGTGACAGTTGAATATTTCATTATTCAAGGGTGAAGAAACTAATTGACGGTTGTGTGTTCCGTGTAGAGTTAAATGCAAAAGAAATCGACGTAATCACCGTTCCATCTAAAGACGTTGTTTTGGTGCATGAGCCAAAGACCAAAGTTGATCTGACACGTTATCTAGAGAACCAGAAATTCCGATTTGACTATGCATTTGATGACAACTCAAACAATGAAACTGTCTACAGGTATTTTCTGTCATACACCATCTACAACTTTGTGGACATTTCAGCAGCTTTATTGTCATTCTTGTATGCTATCTCATCATCATGACTGGCTCTTTGTTTAGTACATTTTAAGAAATACATGCGGTGTGCCAAACGACATTGAAACTACAATTAATACTTTTGTCATTAAACTGTCATGTACATTACATTATTGTTTCTCGGGGCATTTTTTCCAGTCGGACCACGTTTCTTGGGTTACTCGAAAGCCAAATGACAAGCACTGAAGGTTTATTATTGTTGTTGTGCAATAATTTTTTTTCAATGTGGGTTATGTTCAGTGAGGCTACTTTACCATTTCCTTCACCACTTTAAGGATTTCAGTTTTGATACATAGGGATTTTCCAGTCTGTAAAAGTCTGCTGCAGCGACTCCCATTTGGTGAAACTCGGTAAGAATACGTTAGTGCAGAAAAAAGTGTGCACTTTTATATAAAAATTTGCTAGTTTAAGAAAAGTCAGTTAAGTAGTGGTATTTATTAGGACTTTAAATTGTCCATTTCTGATTTTTACATGCAACAGCAGCTACTGCTGTAGTGTGTCTTAGCCATCGCAATTCTGTCTCTCCGTCTGTCTGTTTGTCACACGGGTGGATCAGTCAAAAATGGTGCAAGCTAGGATTACCAAATTTTCACTGTCGGCTGCTTGGAAGAATCTAGTTTCAGGATCAGTAAAGCTTTTCCATAAAATCAAAGGGGGTCACCCCAAACGAGGGCGCTAAATGAGAGGGGGGTGATTTTTAGCTGATACGTCATTGGCTGAGCGAGACAGGCTGCGCCCTCTGGTGAGTACAAGTAAAACATTATAGATGTTTAGCTGCCGATCGTCTGGCACCCTCTGGCGACTGATTTTGTTTTACTGTGCTTTCAAAGTTCAAACATGCACCGCTATTGCACATTCATCTTTGCATTAGCAGGGCTTTTCTTATTTTTGCAAGATATAGCACTACATATTCATTTAGCCATTAATCGTGCTTCTAGGCAGTCTTTGTTATGATGAAGTGATTGGTTGATTGATCGACAAGTTTTCACATACAGCCGACATGCCATTGAAGCAGTTTGTGTGCATATGTAACTGCATGCACTGTATATTACAGGTTCACTGCCAAGCCGTTGGTCGAAAGCATATTCGAACGTGGCATGGCTACGTGCTTCGCATACGGACAGACGGGCAGCGGGAAAACCCATGTGAGTTGTGCTTTTCATCTGTATAAAGAATTGTTTACTTCCAGCCTAAGTGTATTTTGTTGTGTTGTCATTAACTGCAAATGATTTTTTTTGTGTGTTGCTTTGCATTCTTTAGTGCTACTATTGTATATGGTGAAATTATAGTTAATTGAGTCAGTAATTTAAAAAAAGAGTTGGTTCTGGAGTTTTTTCAATTGCTGCAGACCTTCGTGTTGATACTACTGATTTATTGGTGTAAAAAAAAATTTAAAGGTTACATTTTTTTGTTTTTTATTGTAAAGGTTAACCTTTGTTTTAATATTATGTGTTTGTGTGCATTCTACCTGCAAAGGCCGTCCTCGAAATGACCTATACTGTGTCGGGCGGGATGTTAAACCCTACTCACTGACTCACTCACTGAAGGAGTTAGGGAAAATGGATTCTGCAAAGTAGTAGGAACCATGTCAGTTTATTCTGCTTTATGACTGCGGTTTTGGCTTTGACTTTTTTTATCTATCTATGCGTAGGGCATGCAAACCAGCATTTGTTTCACTGATGAAGCTATGATGTGATGTCTTGTTGTCAGACGATGGGTGGTGACTTTTCCAGTCGTGGTCAACAAGATTGTGCCAAAGGAATCTATGCACTTGCAGGTTCTCTATACTACACTGTGCTCGGTGAAAAAAGGACCCCTAGGCATCGTGCAATAAAAATGTCAAATCTAAACGGATATGAATAACATTTCTCACACTTAATCCTCGATATATTCCTGAAGCGACTGCCAAATTTCGTTGAGAAAAAATATTAATTCTTACCAAAATTATTAATTGTTAAATATCGATAACAAAATATCTCTCTGTCTGGCTGGGGTTAAGATGGAGCATGCTTACCTGTGTCAGGTGGCAGCTAACACTGTGTGATTCCATGCGGCAGTTCTGTAGCACTGATGGGTTTTGTGTTAAGAGCTACATGCCACTTTTTTGTCGATTTGTCTGATGAAAGCCTACTAATATATTTGTGGCACAGAAAACTTAGTATTTTTCAAAGCTGTTGTTGAATTTGTGTAATTTTAGCTTATGTATATTGACTGCAGTAGTAGAGTATTTCCCAGCTCTGTCTGTCATGATATGTGGAGCTGATTTAGTGCATGAGATTTTGTGCATTGTGTAATGACATAGTACATGTAATGGAAATGGAATGGTGCATGGCTCTTATAGTAGGCTAATGCATGCTGGCTTTTGTGTTGCAGCTCGTGATGTGTTCAAACTTCTCAGCACTAAGTACAAAAGACTTGATCTCGTTGTTGGAGCAAGCTTCTTTGAGATCTACAGCGGCAAGGCAAGTCCTCGGCTTTACTGTACTGTTGCTGCAGCTGCTGTTGTAAATATAATATACAGAAATGCTGTAGTTTATATGTATGCTAATTAAAAAGTTGTAGTTACTGACATGTTAAAAACGGCGAAGGTCTTAACATTGATATATGTCCCACCGTCACATCAACTAGGTGGCCGGACTGAGTTGACCTGCATGGCTTGATTAAATCAAATGTGAAAATTGTATGCTCAATGCCCATGAGCAATCAGTCACCCATCTCACAACAGAACTGGTTTGATGTAGAGGAATTACATTAGTGTGACCAACTATTCTACCACTAAGCTAAGCTGCCATGGACAATAACAAATTGCTTCGTTGCAATTTTGCTTGTTGCTTATCTATATTAACACGCCACATTTTATAAAGTATTTTGTGTTAGTTTGTTTGCGTTTTGCTGTTGATTTTTGTTATCGTGATCAGTGCAAACAATTGCCAGCTGGGAGCATCCCAAACTGATCTATAATTTGTCAGCATTATGTGAAATGCTATTTGGATTTGTATGCAGATTTTTATTCTTATCCTGTATTGGTATTTGTTTATTTAGATTTACATTGTTAATATTGGGTGGAATTGTTAGATTGCTGTGCAAGTGATTTCATCTATTTCTGCATATTTATCCATGGTGTTTTCTGTCTGTTGCCTACTTACTCAAAAACTAACTTGCTCAAACCGTTTGATGGATTTGCATGCCATTTGGCAGTTCAACTTCCACGATCGAATGACACGTTGTGTTAAACGATGGGGTTCCTGACCCCACAAGGAAAGGGGAGATTCGGGGGTGAGGGATGAACCACCAGCCAAAAGGTGATAATTGTAAATGGCTGCTAAACTGTTAGTTCTGTGAGCTGCCATCTGGTGAATACAAAGGAGAAGTTGTTGCTAAGTTACTTCATCTACGTTGTTGTACGTGTATTTATATTGACTATGCATGTGTGTGTTGGTCATAGGTGTTTGACCTGCTGAATGGGAAGCAGAAGCTGCGAGTTCTGGAGGATGCCAAGCAGCAGGTTCAGGTGGTAGGACTCAAGGAGGAGGAGATTCGATGTGTTGAGGACGTCTTCCGGTTGATCCAGCACGGCAACAACGTCCGCACGTCCGGCGTCACCTCCGCCAACATGCACTCGTCTCGATCACACGCCATCTTTCAGATCATCCTCAGGAAGAGGTATGGCGTCTGCCACAGTTTTTTTGTCAAATTCTGCAGGATATCATACACAAATATAAAATTAGTGTGTTTGCCTTAATATTGGTCGAGACTGTAGATTCCGTTGGACACAAAACTAAGGCAATCTTATATTTATAGTTTTACTTCATGAGCAAAGTTGTCTTCATCTCTTGTGCTTGCACAATAGACTACATCGATACATCTGATATAAGTGCGATGTTTGCAGTAGTGGTGTGGTCATATTATACTGACAGAATCATATTATGCCATAATATAACGATATAATAATATGTAGTAACAGTTAATAATTATGATACATACGGTAATAGTGCAATATTGTTATGCCACATTTGACAATTATGGCTAATGCATAAGCGCAATTCACTTTGCATTATGGCTAACTTGTGTGAATGTTGAAGCTACTACATATTTGCAAGTGGCGCATTCTTTGTAGTTTTGTTGTTTATTTGGATTGGCAGAACTGCAAGGAAAGCTTTACATGGAAAGTTTTCACTCATCGACCTTGCTGGTGAGTTTTTTGTGTTATCTCATAAATTAAGTGTATGGGTTCCCGAACTTCCCGTGTAAATTTTCATTGATTTTATGGTTACAAACATATCCCACAGAAAATTTGTGATTTTTGTTCCGACTCATTCCGTAGACTAGCAGGCCTGTCAGGTGGTGACAACTTTTGCAAATCTGTACTGTTGGCTGTTTTGAAAACGTCTCTCACTCCATCAATTCTAACGGTGAGTTATGTGGCATATACTGAGAAGGTTTACTGGTGACATCTGAGAAGATAGATGTGATTAACGCTTGCTTCTTTTGCTGCAATCTGATTTGTTTTGAAGTACACCTTTCCAATTGTTGACAGAGTGAGTAATAATTATTGTTGTACTGACAGATAGATAAAATTGCTATGTTCTATGAATAAATAACAGAAACTTTACTGAGAAGTGTTTCTTGTTATCTATCTGAAGTGGTTGTTTGGCTAAAATGACAAAATTGTTTAGTTGAAATGTTCTTACCTTACCTTCGGGGTAGGCAGGCTGTTACATCTGCTCAGCGCTCAGGTCATATCAGTTTGCCCCAATACATATTGAGCATCCCCAGTAAGTTACAGTAATCAAATGTTACAAAAATGGTAGTGAAGTATGAAGCCGTAGATATGGCTGTGAAGCCATAATCGGCATAAAGGCTGTAGATTATCCAGTACATTAGCACTGGTAAAGTGTGCAGTAACTGTTCATCTGCACTTGGTTGGCTCCTTTCCTCCAGATTTTACAAATCTTTTGGGTCTATAGCTTTAAGTTCCACCACTGCGACAAAGTGGCAGACGTTGGTGGGGTAGTTAAGATGTCATTGGCTGGTGAGGTATGAGCAAGTCATGATGCTGTGCAGGCAATGAGCGTGGAGCGGACACTTCAAGTTCTGACCGACAGACTCGCATGGAAGGTGCTGAGATTAACAAGAGTCTTCTCGCACTGAAGGTTTGTCCACTACAAAACTGCATTTAGGCTGGTGTCCTTCAACAGTTATCGACAGATCTCTGTATTTGTAAAGTCATGGATAATGATTGTAATAATTGTGCTGTTTTTTGAGTTTTGCAGCTTAATTAACCTTAGTTTGTATCGTCAAATGTAGGAAAACATCAGACTAATGAAAATCTGGAGAACTTATAAAATTGCAATTTTAAAACTTAACGTTATATTTACTGGTAAAAAAACTTACACGTAGCTATGATGGTGATATAGGAAAATTTTTAGCAAGTTTTGTAAACTACACTTTTTGAATTTGGCTGAGTAAGTACTTAAATTTCAAATTAGTTCTGGTTTCGTGAGAAATATATACCAGTCCAGTGTGGGTATTTGGTGCAGGAGTGTATCCGTGCATTGGGTCAACGCGGTGCTCATCTGCCGTTCAGAGTCAGCAAGCTGACCCAAGTCCTGCGTGATTCTTTCATTGGAGAAAACTCTCGCACCTGCATGGTGAGTTAGCGACTACTTAATTCACTGTTGTACACGGTCAGATATTGTCAACGTATTGCGATATGTGTGTTACAGTGTATGATTTGATCAATGATTTGTGCTGAAAAATATTTGGCAGGCAAGTTACCAGTTTAATTTAGCTAAAAAGTACTAAAACTGTTTTGAACAGAAGTGAAACCAAAGAAATTGTAGTGGAAAGTACTGAACGTAAAACAGCCAAAAAAATTCAGCAACAGGCGGTTTGGGAGAGATCGAGGCCTGATATTGGAAAAAACTGGAAAAGAAGTAAATATTAACAGTGATTGCAGTAGACCTGTAACGTTTGAAATATGTACTGGAAGTATAAAATTTGAAGTTGTGCTTGGTACTGGTATACACTGTGAAAACTTAACTGAAGAATTAATGAATACTATTCAGCTTAGTCAGTTTGTAGTATCATGCAAACAGAAAATGAACAACCAAAGAAACGATAACCAGCGAATATGACAGATACAAAAATAATCAACTAATGGACAAATGGAATCTGTGCGATATCACTCTGAAATTGTGTCAGTAGATAGATTTGTGTAGTTAGTGAACTGGTGATTAGGCTGTGATGCTAATTCTAGCGGGAAAGGTGTGCTAGTCAAATTGTTGTAGAAGACTCATGCTAATGATATGATGGTGATGTTGCTGTTTACAGATTGCAATGATATCTCCTGGTCTGAACTGCTGTGAACACACTCTCAACACACTACGATATGCCGACAGGTCTGTTTTGCTTACTTTCTATTTCAGTCTTTCTATCTGTACTTTTTTTTTGCCATTTTGAATGGTCAGCTCGTGCCACAAAAGTCTGTAACATTTTAGGATTGTTGAGGCAGTACTTTTATAAGGCAGGCACCCTTCTTTATGTAAGTCTAATATTGTCTTGCTGTTGTTACCAGGTAAATAAAATTATTTTTAGCAGCAGGATTTCACACAATAGACTATTACATGAAACAAGAATTTCAGCGGTGAATTTGACAGATAGTTTAGCTGATCTCCTGAGTTTTTTCTTGATACTTTCGGCAAGCAAGCAATGTTAAGCATAAACAAGAAAGTCACTCAAAGTAATTTTGCTAGCGTTTTACATTTCCTATGTCATGTTACGTTTTCTGTCAGTTTATTCAATTGTATGCAGTTAATTTCTACAACAAGTAACAACCCTGGGCAGGTTGTTTACACACATTTCTTTGTTCGCCAAGCAGTATAATTTGGTACCGGTCAAAGGGCGGTGATGCTCTGCAGTCAGGAAGGTAACTAACCCTGGGTCTGATGTTGTACTGGCCATGCATCACGGATTCATACACGTGTATGGATTCATGCATCCACCTACAGGCTCAACAGCCACAATCGGGAGATGAACACTCCACCTATGCCCCTTGTGGCACCTTTGTGTAGTTAATTTGTTAGAGCATCAATTTGGCTGGTTTACAGAGCATAGAACTGTGCCTTGTGTTTCTATGGTGGTCCCAGGGTGAAGGAACTGGGTCCGGGAGACGTGGCAGATGACAAGTCAATGCCAGTGGATGAACAGAATGACAGTTCATTGGCTCAGCAGGACAGTGTACTTGACCAACTACGCACTGGCAATGTGAGTTTAGGCTCTGCTCTGCTGCTGTCTCTGTAGTCTGTACTGTACATTAGCTGCAGTGTTAGTACATACAATATTGTGTCAGAACACAAAGCACAGCAATGGCAAAGGTGCAGTTAAGGTTCTGATAGATGGACACTCGTAGAGTGCAAACCGTCGCCAATCCTCTGTTAATTCTTTTGTGTTTGTGACGGTTGGCAGCAGGATATTTGGTGGAGTTTTGCTATATTTGGCAATGGTGAAGAATCCTTCAGTTCTATCTTGGATCCATAGGCTGATCCAGATCACCGCTAAGATCTAATCATCTCGAAGTTGAGCCCAGTCTATCCTTTTCTGAAAATTTTGGATTCTGTAACTGTGTGTGGTCTGCAGTGGGTTCCAGTGAAGAGCAGTGCACACTCTTCAACCCCTTTTAGTTTTGAAATATTTCGTTGCATAACGTGTGCATAGGTCAGTTTTTTTGTTCTCTTGGCTGAAGCCATCTCATCAAGGACACATCACTGGTATATGACACGTGTATGAGACCTGTAGTCGTGTATGTGTACAGGAGGAAGAGGTGACAGAGGAGCTGTTGACGTTTCACAAGGCTGTCTATCAGATGCAGGCGCAGGAAGAAGAACTCATCGACTCCCATCAGCAACTTACTGAGGTTTGTCTGTCTGTCTCACCGACTGTTTGTCTGTTTGTCCGTTCTGTCTCACCAACTGTCTACCTGTCTTTTTCTATCTATCTTACTGACTGTTTGTCTGTCTGTTTGTCATTTTGTCTGTCGGTCTGTCTGTTTGACTCACTTTGATTTTGTTGGTCACGTACAGTAAATAAGTAAGCAAGTAGTAGTTTAGTGCACACACAGAAAGGTATATGAAGGCAGTATGAAGTTCCATTAAGGTCATAATGCATTGTGACATACCTGGAGTGCTTGAGGTGAAAAGGCATTGTCTTGTTGTGCTTACACTAACTTCTCAGGTCTTTATCAGCTAGTTTTCATTCTGCTGCAGCCAGTAAGCCTTTGTGTTTTGTTATGATCAAGCGTAAGAAATGTAATGACTGACAACGACTGCGATGATTATGCTGATTGTGAGTGATAGTTGGGTATACATAGCCTGCATTCAGTCTGTTGCCATGTGTGAGTGTAGAGTACATTGAAGTGGCTGGAAAAGGACAAACAGTTGCTGGCTATGACTGACAACGTTGACTATGATGTTGAAGGTCTGTCCTATTCGTTTCATCATAGCTCTCTGCATTTATAGAAATTGATGTAATTAAAGAAATGCACTTTGTGGTCAACTTTAATTCCTTTCATCATTGTTGTAGCATAACTTAATAGCATTGGTTCTGCGTTGACTTTTATTTTCTGTTTTCTCTGTAGCTCTGTTTTATTGTCGCTAAATAGCCTTGGTTTTACACCTTAGTTTTATTTCTGTAATCAGTTACTAAATTAACATTGGTGTTGGCATGAAATGGCAATTTCTGCATCTTAACATCATCTTAGCAACATTGTCTAAGACTAGCAGTGTTCTAAAGTTTAGGTCTACACTGTGTCTGGAAAAAATTAACCCCTAAACGTCATACAATAGAAATGCCACATCTGAATGAATCAGAATAAAATTTTGTGCAGTTAATCCCCAATAAATTGTTAAAACAGTCATCAAATTTTGTTGTCAAATATTATTTCTTAGTGGAATTATTAATTGTTGAATATCGATAACAAAATAGCTTTGTTACCAATATGGCATTATATAAGAAAACAACAAAACTTCTTGGTACATTTGCGTAACTTTGACAAACAATGTCTAATTCCAGCAAAGTTCAATATCAACAATGCATCATTTATCGGCAATCAGTGTGCCAAATTTTAGTGACATCCATCTGCCAACGCAAACGATAGATACAGCGGCCTTTGTGAGGTCACCAAAAACGTGAAGTGTCCAGTATTAAACCACCATTTGTTTAATCCTGACAGTGTCACGACTTGCTGGAAAATTTTGCGGTAACCTTTTTCTTGAAATGACCTATACTGTGTCGGGTGGGACGCTAAACGCTGCTCACTCAGTTTTCCCACGTGAGGAGCTGTAAACCCTGGGACTGGCTGCATCATGCTTTGTGGTATCATAGCTCATTCCAACCAGCTGTCACTGCAGAGATTGTAAAGCACTTCTGGTTACGAGTTTTACTCATGTAACCAGCACTGTTTTAAGAACTATACTTTATTTTTTATTGTCCATAATGTAAGTAGAGTGTTGTATCTTGCAGTCGGTGTTTGTGCATGTGTTGACAGCTTACGCCAGTCAGCTGGATGCATTGTTGACTAAAAAGATTGAAGTGATGACTAAACTCAGGGGTATATCTTCTCACTCATTGTATACCTGTTTTTTGTCTGTTTTTAGCACGTGTTTGCTCTGTTTTTAATAAAATACTTGTTTTGTATCCAAACTGTCAAGAGAGTTTTTGTAATAGTCCAAAAAGGTTTTCTTTGTCGAGACCGATGACAAATTGGGTCAGTTACAGTTGCAATAGTTGTTAATTTGGTAGATCCCTGACATGCTGTAGTCTTGTTGGTGTTAAGGTCATTAGTGTTAGTTATGAATAGTTTAATTCAGGCCTAAAATTCACTTGCTGTTTAAGTGTATTCATTGATGCACCTCTGAGAACTTAGATTAAGCAGTGCTACATATGATTTGATCTCATTTTGCCATCTTGTGGCGGATAAAAGGCTGAGTCGGTCTAGTGGCTAGTTTGTCTCAGTCACTCGTCCAGATAAAGCTGGATCTGGTATAGTATAGCTTGTTTTTTGAGACATTGATTCATTGATCGAGACTGTGACCTGTAATGTACAACTACTCTCATAGTAGCACTAATAAGCACATAGTATAGTTTGAGTGTAAAGAGTTTACCCCGTCGCCTGCTGACATGTTCTGAAATTTATTTTTCAAACACTGAAAATTATATTTACATGCATATGCTGCATTCATATCTACACCATACTGCAAAGGTTCATTTAGTCATCCAATCGTTCCAAACTTTGACAAAGTTCTGCCATACTACATGAGTGAGTGAGTAAGTAGAGGTATAACGTCTCACCTAACACACAGTAGGTCATTTCAGGGATGGCCTTTCTAGGCAGTGCGCACATAAACACATAATAATGGAAGAGAAAGTTAACTTTTACAGAAAAAGTTAACTGATATGGAATGCAAAACAGAAAAAAAATCAACAAAGTCCGAAATTATAAGAACTTATGTAACAGTAATGGCAGTTCTAATGATCTTTCCTCTTATCCTGTAGACAGTCATTACTCTCAGAATTTTGTCTACTGGGGTATGCCATATTAAGCACGATCTGTACAATGAGAGAATTTTTACATTTCACACTACATTTATACTCACATTCTGCATGGAATAATTCAAGTGGCGGTGTTGTTGGTGATTGTGTGTGCAGTGCTGGTGGGCAATTTCCGGCAGGAGCTTCAGGTTGAGGAGAATCTCAGTCGTAACATCAAGACTTCAGCTCGCAAGTAACTCAACTAACAACCGATTGACTCTCGGCTCAGTCGTTGGCTGGCTGGCTGGCCGCCGCACTGCATCAGGACTTTCATTTCATTTCATTTCATATCTCATCTCTTGTCATCGGTCCGTCTGTGTCTCTGCGTGTCTGTGTGTCCGTGTCGCTGCTTATCGCTGTCCGTATGTTCGTTGCTTTCACTGTGTCACTCCAGTTGCTCGTCGCGTACTGCGTTGTAAACTCTTCATGCGTTTTGTCCAGTCGTGCAAGTGCCGTCGTCGTGCGTAATTTGGTTTTAATTGTCAGTATTTTCTAATTCGTTATGAGTTCCGAGTTGTGTAGTAAATTGCCTGATAGAAGTGTTACTTTCACACTGTTGGTTTTGCAGAAGATAGGACATTTGGCCTCTATATAGTCATCCTGCTTTAGCAGTTCCTGCATATTCATTTTGTTCGCGGTTACAGTTGGCATTTTGTGCTACTTTAAATAATGCCATTAGTTTGATTTATTTCAATCTGCAGTCTAATTTTTTTGTTACACCCACTCATTGGAGCCGGACAGTTTGCAGTTAAAATTTTCTTCCTGTAAACTAACCAGTAGTATCAAAGCACAAGCGACAGGACCGGACTAAAATTTGTGGTTTTTCACAATAGTTGATTTTATTTGCCATTTTGATGTATGTTTTTACGATGTCATTTCTATTGATAACAGTGGCATTGGGTTGGATTACACATAAGACAATTTACAGTTTACATCGTAATCATTATTATCTGTTTTATTTCGTTTTCCTACACACATCGCCAAGTGCTGCCAGTTGATAGATCTGTCTGGTCTCTGTGTTCATTACTGTTGAGAATTTGAACGATTGTAATCATTAGAAATTGGCCATAGTCTAATTGCTTAATAGTTTTGCACAGATGTGACATTACAAATGTTGCAAATGTTTTCTTCTGATCACCTGTTCATCAGCTGCTTGAGTTGTATGATGTTGGAAGCTGTGCAACATGGTGTATTGTGTTTTATGTGTTGGACCCAGTCTGTGATTTTAGTGATAATAGGCTAGATATAACAGTGTAGTGCTAGGGAGCAGTAGCCTACATGCTTGAGTGCTATGCAGCTATGAGAATTTTTTCTAAATGTGGTATAATCCCTGTCAAATTTAGAATAAAAAGTAAACGATTATTCATGACTAAACATGGATTTCGTTCATTGCTTTGGATATTTTCATCGCTTAACAGTCATACTTCTCTCTCCAGAATTTTTATATGACGTGGCATCCCACAAAGCTGTCGGTATTAGTTAAGGAAGTAAGTTTGTGTTTTATGCTTTTAATCATCACGTAAACGGCACTTATTCTGTCCCGTCAGTATCGGTCATGTAGTGGTGTCATCTGGACTGTTTTTTACTTGGCCGCATGTCTGCTGCTGCGAAACTCTATTGCACAACGTTGTTGAATTTCTACTGCTAATGTGATGAGTAATGTCGTCGGTAGTTAGCATTGCCTGTGGCGTATTGTGTAAATGCATTATGCTTGTGTGAGTTTTCTTGTACCATATGAAAATGTGTGAGGGAGCGTACAGCGTGGCGTAACTGAACTGACATGGTTTACTTTTTGATGAACTTACAGCAGCCTCATGGGCACGAGTCATGGGCGACGGGCGTGGCTTAAAATGGGTTCAAGCAATCGGGCGGAACAGATGACTGGATAGCACTGATGCTCACCTATTGGTCATTGGTTGATGCGTACGTGCATCTAGTGTCGTAGTCGCTGGCGCTGTTAGATGGTGCCTTCTGAAATGCATTACTGCTCGCCCTTTGGTCATTTCGTCAAAAACTAAACCATGTCAGTTCAGTTCAGTTTGGTCACTTTGTGCGCACCTTAACAGTTGAAGTCTTAACTGCAGCATACACAGTTCATTATAAAGTTCATTATAATCTGTGTTCTGTTACCATAGCATAGCACACGTAGGACACAGGGACAGACTATAGTCACTAGCTTCTCTCTGTTGTCGCTGCTGCAGTTACAATTTATGTTGGCTGATGATTTCATTATTTGATTTTATGTTTATACTTAATTTCTAAATTTCTTGCTGCTGAAGCAGAGATGCAGTGATCTGAATATAACAGCATCATATTCCTTTTAATGGTCTGTACTCTGTATACACTGTGTTTCAAAAAAACGGGCACCCTTTTTATTTCTTTCATAGTTCACTCAAATGATGATCAATTTACACTAAATTTTTACCAGATGTAGCTGAAGAAATGCTAATTCAAAATATGTGGACAAAATATGGCTGTTAGTTAAATATTCTTTGCTAGTTGTGATGTAATGCTGACGTCATAATGCATCGTGAATACAAGCTTGCTTGTCTCAACTGGTGCTGTCCCTTGTTACTCTGCTTCGAT
>Ga0209671_1000297_pt1 | contig 29709 bp, 14 predicted proteins | sample WorMetHERISLAND2_2_FD_187401 | JGI IMG/M metagenome (GOLD analysis project Ga0209671, IMG submission 187401) | Marine gutless worms symbiont microbial communities from Max Planck institute for Marine Microbiology, Germany - Olavius geniculatus... | ecosystem: Host-associated > Annelida >...
ACCGTGCAGCATTGGCCAATTTTGATAATTTTTGGCACAGAACATCATAAAGAAACTTGACGTACATGACTTTAGTTTAACCTGCCTCACCTTAATACTGTCGCTACACTACCTTGTGAAATGCAAAAGTTGTAGTTTAGGCATTTACAACAATGATTTCATACTGGGCAGCGCATGCATCAGCTTGAAAAATCACTGAGACCTCAAAGTCATTGAAAATCTGTTACATATTTAACAGTAATTATATTCATTTTAAGATTGTACAATGTACATTGACGAACTGAAATGACACATCAACAGCAAATGAGCCACTCTAGGTCACACGTTACTAGACGTGCTGTTGACGAGTCGTGTCAACATTCACTGCTTGCGTTCGTGCTAGAGGCGGACATTTTGAGCACATGCAGCGAGAAAAATGATGTGATGTAATATGTAAGACTTTCTGAGTAATAATAACTGTTACTCGTGTTTGTCGCTATTCAATTTATCATTTCTGAGCCGACACATGCGCTATCCAGTATGAATTCATTATTGTAAATGGCCAAATTACGACTTTTGAATTTCACAAGGTAGTGTAGCAACAGTAATAAGGTGAAATGGGCTAAACTACAGTCATTTGCATCAAGTTTCTTAGTGATGTTGCTTGCAAAAAAACTAACAAAATCGGCCAATGTTGCACGGAATTATTCAAAAAATAAAAGTGGCACGTTTTTTATTGAGATACAGTGGGCGACTTCACTTTTTGACTTAGACTTTCGCTAAGACTTTCGCTGAGCCTAAACTTCGGTCTAAGTACCTACTTAAGTCAAAAAGTGAAGTGATTTCGCTGAGACTTTCGCTGAGCCTAAAGTACCTACTTAGACTAAAGCTGAGCCGAACTAACCTGGCAAAAGTCGGTTCGATTTGCATGGAAGAGATAGCTTTAGCCCTTAGGGCTTAACTTTCGCTAAGCCTGAATCCACTTCAACCTTTGACTTTAGCTGAGCGAAAACATGGCGACTATTCACAGTCCTATGCGTACGGATAGTTTAGTAAATTAAAGCAGTCTGGTACCAAAAATAAGCGCCGTAATGAACATTCAATGACGTCAGATGTTACGTAATTAACTAATTATATTATTTGCTTGCGCGGCGCAATTAAATATGCAAGTTCAAGCGTACATGGTTGATTGATTTCCTGTTAGGTTTACTTGTTTTTCCGTCATTTTTAATTGTTTTGGTCTAAGTCAGTAGACTTAGACCAAAGTTTAGTTGAACTGTGGTCTAAGTACAGACTTTAGTGTTCAGCTTTAGCTTTCGCTCAGCAAAAAGGCTCAGCGAAAGTCTAAGTCAAAAAGTGAAGTCACCCAATGCATAATGCTGCATACCCGGCAGTCTAAGACAGTTGGATTCCATGAAGACACTGATGCACAGTTCATTATAGATTCTTCAAATACTCGCGTTGGACTTGCCTCCATATACGTCTAAAAACATTACAATCAAAATACTATCATCATTACACCTGCCAGACACAGAATAGCCATAAGCATGCATAAGATATCTGTTTCTATGCATGATGTGAATGAAGATGTAATATACAGCAGATGACAGTACGTCACACCTTTGTGCATGTTAGGCCTCTCTACCTAAACCAAATCCACAATAACTGCATTGCTTAATGATCGAAGTATCTACTAGTGTCACATGAATGTGGAACATAAAGTGTGCTTTATGTAAATCAAGCAATCAGTTTCTGCTGTATTACGAAAAACAATTAGCTTCGATAATTGTCAAAGCTAACTGGCAGTCATACTAAACAATATGTTCAAGTGTTCAACACAGCCATCCTTTACTGTAATGACTGCGACTAAATGTTTCCAAAACTATCTGACTCCTCAATCATGCCAATATGCAGCATACATGTTCTACTTCTTATGCACCACCTGCGAGGGGTCGAATTTTGCCATTCTCCATTGTCTTAGCATCTCGAAATTAACGGTGCTGCACAATCATGCGCCTGTGATGTATTGGCAGCACACTATCCAACAACAGCATCATCAACCCCATACGATTTCCTCTTCTCCCAGAATAGCGCATTGACAGTAACGTCACCATACATGCCAAAGGTGTGTATTATTTGCAACAAGCTGTATTTTTGGTAGAAGTCACCTTCGGCTTCCTGTAGCTGCCAAGCCCGCTATGGTTGATGCAAATTTTTGTTGCGTAGTGTGCTCATATAATACTGTGCTGCACTTATTTAACTTTATTGCGTTATTATTATATTTGCACTACATAAAGTATGTGCTGAAACACATAATAAAGTGCAATTTATATGGAACTATTTAATGAGCGAAATGGTACATTGGTTTGCATACATAGCATAGCTGGCGGGCTGCAAAACTTCACACTAATTTGGGTTAAATTACCTTTATTGGACTCAACATTTTGTGAAAAATAGCAAATATGATGCGACAGTACATGTATGATTATTTAGCAGTATTCAAGCACTGCATAACAAAGGATTTTTGCAGTACTTTGTGATGCTGTGACATCGATGTTGCTATGCACATGTTCCATGGCTTGGTCAATACGCACACTCAAGTAAAATAGCACCACCATGGCCGTAACAGGCCGTGCACATACTACGCCTTTGACTTATATATGTACTGTGACGCTGCCTTACCTTAGACCCAAATGGATGCATTGGATCACATACTGACGCTGTCCTGCTCTGTCAGTCACCAGTTCTTTGGCTTTTCCCCTAGTGTCCACGTTCTTCAGGTCTCATCTGATGTCGGTTGGTTTGAAGCTTGACAGCATTTCATGTGATCAAGATACAGGCCACCCATAGGCTGAACTGTGTGCAGTTTTAGCAAGTGTTGTCAAACTGTGTCTGTCGGTGTGCGTGCGTGTGTGTATGTTAAGGGTTGCAGTCTGCAGACAATAGTGAATAAGGCTCTCACTTCTACTACTACTACTACTACTACTGCTAATGCAGTACTACTACTGAGTACTACTACTGACCTCCAGTCGGAGTATTTTGCCAAGGCTGCTGGAATGCTGGCTGTAGACACGGACATCATCGACATCCCTTTCCAGCCTCCACTCATCATCCACTAAAAACAGCCGATGAACTCGCTTCCATGCATCCTCAGCCAGCTCACGAAACTCATTCACCAACTGTCACAACAACAACAACAACAACAACAACAACAACAACAGCTACTAATACACAACTACTACTATTTCTGATTACAAACAACTGATAAACCTGTTTCTACACACACCCCTGCCAACTCACAGAAACAACTGTTACAACAATAAGAACAACAACTACTACTATTACAACTACAACAACTATTATTATTATTATTATTAGTACTACTACTACTACTATTACTACTACTGGCCACAAACAGTTGATGTTGATGAGCTTGCTTTAATGCATCTTCAGCCAACTCACAAAACTCATTCACCAACTGTAACAACAACAACAACAACTACTACTACCGTTACTACTACTGGCCACAAACAGTCAATGAATCTGCATCCATGCGAACAATTTATGAAACTCATTCGTCAATCGCTGCTCATACATCACATTACTCATAGTAAGTAAGTAAGTAAGTAACTAAAACGTCACTGTGAATAGTGCATTGATGGCTGATAAGTCCCAACATATATTTGTGCATAACAACTTGCTTCCACAATTACGTTTTGAAAAATGGTAAAGCAAGTGTTTCATTTACCAGTTTTCTTTAAACACATTAATCCACTATAAATAACTTTTTTGTGGACAAGAAGAACTATACGTATGACAATTTCCAGCATTGACCTGGGGTGGCATTGCACCATATCGTTGAGGACTGTGTGGGTAGCTGATGTTTACTGGCGAACCTGCACAGAACGCAGAACAGACATTCAACTCAACAAAGCTTCCATGCGCATGCAGCAATGCTGCAGTTGCTAGTTCAGACATCACAACGTAAATGACAGTTTAAATGAATGCAAAATTAACAGCGACATGTTGGGGTAAAATTATGGTAGTAACTCATGTCTTAGACACACAAAAATGAACCTATTGTATGCTGCAAGACACGAAGTTTCAGTTGCCGGTGTATTTTCACAGTAAGTGGAAAAATTTTACTCCTAGAGAATGAAAAACTGCTTTAGTTCCAAAGAACAAAGCACAACACATAACACTGCAAAAGATAGCCGATAAAAAATTCGCAAATGGCAACAAAAAACATTTGTAGCAATGACAGAGGAACAACGGTGTGAGCTATTCTATCTTTCATCGGGAGTGTTATATTGCACTTCGTACACATTTATGATGATGATGATGGCGACAAAAGAACAATGTTGAGAATTCAATCTAACTTTCATAGGGTGTGTGATATTGCTGTTCATCTTCTTCCAATAAAACTCTTCTCTCAGCCTCACGATCCTCCACAGCCCGCTGTGCCGCTGTAAACGCGCAACGTTACACATACACTGTTATGTTTTTATTTCGTTTTTTTACGCTTGACTATTTTTTTATTGCATTGTATATATTGTAAGTATTAATGCATGTACGTATGTATGTATAATGTATTATGCCAATCCAGCCAATGGCTGCCATACACAATAAACCGTAGTATTAGTATTAGTATTAGTATGTCTATTCACTCCACTACTAGTACTAATACAACAACTACTACTTCTTCTACTAGCACAAATAGCTTTCACATGCCCCATCAGTCTATTATCCCAATTATGCTCCATGGTAATAACAAAAAATGCAACTGAAAGCAGGACTAATTTACAGATCAATAAATTTGAAAAAAGCAGCCTAAAATGACAGACAGGGTAACAGTAGTAAGTAATACTTGCCGAAAACTTCCCGATAAGTTTGTTCCTGCGGCAGGACTTTGAAGTCCAGAAACCACGTTTCAATCCACACAATGAGAAATGAAGTTATCAGAGGCACGTATGCTATTATTGGCAAATCACTCTGACATTCAACAAAAGAAACGGTCTGTAATCTGCACAATAACTTCAAACATGTCAGTCCCGTGTGGTGCCAGAATATTATGTGGCAATCCCAAACCTTCAACCATTTGAAATAAAAAAAATGGCACACCTAATGTTGCTGCCTTGGTAAACATTCAGAGCAATTCTGGTTTCTCTGTGCCTTTTTGTAATCGAGCTGGAAACCCATATGAGACGGAAAGACGGACAAACAGACGGATGGATGGCCAAGATTCATAATGCAGCATTCTAGGATGGCTGCAATCACAGTAAATCACTACATAAAAAGTGGAGAATAACAACTAGACAAAGCACAATAAAGTAATAGAAACTACTTTTCAGCAATAAATTTCCCTGAAACTTTGTAAAAGTCTTAACCATTTTCAATTACTTGTGTTATGCATATTAATGGTATATCAGTGAAATAGCTCTGTATAATATGGCAAAACAATGTGTCAAAAATGTAGCATCAAAATGAATTATGTTAACACTGTACCACTCATTCTCTGAATAAGTAAATGACACTTAAGCAGTTTTTCAGATAAAATTTTTCCCTGACATTTTCCTCAAATCCGTCATACTCCCCCACATTATCAAAAAGGCAAAAAAACTGTAATCCTGAACATAAGCATAAATGCATTAGTCAGCTGTGAACTGAATTCATCTTGTCGAGATAATCCTAATATTCCCACTGCAATGGCGCAAAGTACCTTGAGCATAAAGAGTTTGACGACGATAAAAACACAAGTGAAAAACGTCGACATCTAGGACACAGCACAACACACGTGTCAACATTTATAAATCGCACACGACATTAATTGTGCAAAATCATCACTCCGGTGCCTCTAGACCAAAAAAGCTACCTTTAACCTTTAAAGCCCAAGTTGCACAAAAAACGATATTAGCTAAATATGTGTAGAATGTAACAGCAATTAATAATACGCCGATCATTTGAAATAAAAACATCGCTTTACATTAATTTCAATAAAAATAATGTCGTGTGAATGAAATTGTGATGTCACGATCAACGCTTCGTTTATAGCGAGTATTTCAGCATGTAAAGAGTTTAAACACATGAGCTGACAGTAGTGTTGATGCAGCGCATGCTCAGAAAGGGTAACTCACTTGCATCCCGGAAGCGAAAGTCGGAATCTGTCGGCGATTGGTGCAACGGAAAGGGCATACAGTCGGCCTACATCCAGTATGACAGCGACTTCTCGAAATGCAAGTGAAGTCTTTTCGCCTGATACCACGCTCCATTGATGCTGCTAGTGTTCAAATTCTGTCAAATGCTACACTAATGCTAATAGTTGTTTGTGACATCATAGTTTCGTCACATTTGTCCACTTTATACTGCATTTCTACAGTATAAAAATAACACTGGCAACAGGAAGATTAATAAATATTGACAAATCAGCATTTGATTAAGCCAATTAGTGCTTTATAACAGTTACGTAAACTGATGCAACTTTGACTTCAAGCCTTTAGTACCAGAACTTTCAGTTTTTTGTTCAAACAGTCTACTTATCTGGGTTAGGTGAATCACTGAAAGAGAACCTCTACTCTGCAGCAATGAAGGAAAATGAATCATGATCACATCACTTACGACTTTGCCACAGTGTAGCATAAGCACCAGAGTCCAGTAGCAGTTCTAGCCCCAAAAATCTGGGGGTGCTGTGCTCCCAAGACATTGGTAAAGTCAGGGGTGTATTTAGATTTTAGACAAGTGGAACAAAAGGACAAAAAATAAGCTGAACTTAGCAAACATACTTTGCGTCATGTTTAATTTGTTCTTTCATTCAATTTTGTTTCACTTTCATCGGGAGCAGATCCTCTAACTATGCCCAATATCGACCAAAAAAGTAGCAGTTCGCACAGTAGCGAGCAATAATTTTAATGTCCACGCAAGACAGTGCTATTAACACCCGGAACTCACAAACAACCAGCATTGACACACAGACTTAAAACATAATGCAGGAAGTTAAGCACTTTTATCACGATGTTCTACAGCATCAGTTCATATTATGTAAGCTCACTTGTAAGCTTATAAAGCTTGTTTACTGTGTTTGTGTCTAAGCACATAAACACGTTGCGAATACAGGCAAAAACCAAAGAACTGCTTACAGCAACAGCTGATGGATTGCGAATTCGAACTGCCGCATAAGCCACAGTGAGAACGAGAAATCGAAGTGCTGCACAAATCTGACCAAACACACATTAAACATATGTAACAAACGTCTTGAATCAACTAGTATAAATTATCTCTCATAACACTAGAATACTAGTTTTAAAAACTGCTTCTTTACTTGCAGATATTAGGAAAAGAAAATGGCTCACAAAAACAAAATGCCAGGTTTTTTATTATTATGCTCTTTCTATCATGGTATTTATACAGCTAAACAATGTCATTGTGCTTTGTAAGATACTAATAATGCCTGAATGTATTCTTGAAATTGCTTAGTTCACAGCTATCCTTGTGCAGTTTGCTACTCTCACTATTTGTTTCTTAAAACGACATTTGCCTAGATATTTTGTAAGTTACTGAACGACAGTAATAACAACACTTACGACAACATCAAACAATGAACTGCAAAAGTCAAACTGCAAAACTTCCTGCCGCAAACTCTTCTCCCATTCACTTGAAGACACCTACATATCACAGTTCCAAAATTAGCAAGACTGATACGAAATGGTTTACTACAGGTAAAGCTAAACTAATAGTGTAGGCTAGCTCCCATAAGATGTGCTTGTTAAAATTGCATTTTCAGTTAAATTTGGTGTCATGACATACACCACAAGATTTATTGCAGTTAAAGACTGACAAATAGATTACCAAAGCCATGATTTAAGCACATTTAGGCATATATTATGGCCAAATGGGAAATAACTGAAGACGTTTTTCAAAACAATGTCATCAAATCCAACCACGAATGCAAAAACAATCAATTTCAGCAAGCAATTCCAACAAGAATATAACTGTACCTTGCAATATAACTACTCTACTATGATACCATTCAACAGAGCAGAATATAATGCATGAAAACACATGATGGAGATTTTCCTCAATAAATCAAGATACTTGATTTTGGAGAAATAATCAACTGAATATTGGATAAACAATTAAGAGAAAAATACATATTCTACAACGTACAATACAAGAAATTTGAGCTAATGCTCATAAGACACGTGAAAGCCTATAGCAGTTCCTGCTAGCAAACTGTCAGTCTATCTCCAGCCATTTCGTCGCAGTTCATTCTTGGAGTGTGCGCTGCAGCCGATCGCAAAAATCAATAAAAACCCTTTATTTTGGAAGTTCAGGGTCTTTCAAAGTCATCGATGTTGATATGACTGAAAAGCTCATCACTAGTGCTTTTCGTGATAGGCAGCATGCCCATGCCTATCTCCGTTTTCATGAAAGACTGGCCAACAATGGTAAAATAACGACTTTTACAAGGGTACCACTATTTGATGCCCTCATGTGCAGATTTCCTTGAACCTAGAAAATCGATATTTAGACCATCGAAATCTACATTCAATGCTGAAAATTTCATAAGCAGCTTCTCCATGTCTATCGCAATTGATTTTGGTGCAATTCGCTCTTGAAAAGTGTCTCGCAGCCCGAAATTGCCAAAAAATATATAAAAACCCCTATATTGGTGTTCAAGGTCATCCAAGGCCAGCGAATTCTGTGGCAATCGATACGACTTCCTATTAGTGATTAATATTAACCTAGACCCTATCTCGTACCGTAATTGAGATACAGTGACTTATTTGCTTAAAAATCGCAAATCTCTCCTACCCCTTCCCATTTAGCACCCTTGTTCGAGGTGACCCCCTTTGAATGTATGGAAAAGCTTTACAGTTCCTGGAATTAAAGCCTTCCAGGCAGCCGATGGTAAAGATTTGGTGATCCTAGCTTGCACCGTTTTTGACTGATCCACCCACGTGACGGATGGACAGACGGATGGACAGACGAATGAACGGACAGAACTGCGATGGCTAAGATGCACTGAAGTAGAAGCTGCTTTTGTGTATAAAAACACAGTCAAAGTGTGCAGTGGTTTATGTATATTATAACAATTCATTAAGACAGTACAATTCCATAATTGTCTGTCGTAGTACTAAGCCTCTTATGGAACTAAGTAAGCGTACAAAACAGTAGAAAATCATTTCAGATACTGTGTCTAAGAACTTTCAGTGTCAATGTCATAATATTCATTTGTTTATTAGTGATTAACTGTCAGTGACTGAGAGTTGTATTTGCTGTACTGTAACATTTCAACCATTCACAGTTGCAGCCTAATAAAATATCATCTCTACTTACCTTAATATGAGTACAAGCTAAATACAAACAGCACTTTCTTACTTTAACATAGACACCCCAGAGAATGAACGTCATGATCAGGTCAAATGTGACAAGAAGAGAGAAAGTCCGACGTGAAGCCGACATTTTGCCACAAACTGTGCGCTGATCTTCGTCACGGATAAATGCAATCTGGCTTGATGACTCTAACGTCGACATGCTCCTATACATTAAACTAACATGGTGTAATATGGTACACAACAATCTCATGAATACCAACAAAACCTAAAACAAATGCGAAATTACACCAAAATTTGTTTCAAATGGTAAAACATCATGTGTACGTGCATCATTTGCATCTATATTGAGTGCTAATGCATTATCTGCATCTGTTAAGTCCCTTTTATTTTTATCGACATTTCTACGATGCACATTCCTCTATGTTGAAACTGATTTCAAAACAGAATCAATCTATACAGTGTACTCACAATGAACTGACATGAACTGTATACAATGCAGCAAATTTGTCAGTAAACAATCACCAAATACAAAAAGTTGAATATGAGATCTCCCATCATGCTCTACCCAAAGTTTCAACTTCAGATACATTGCAATTCCTATGACAACATTAAACAAACAAATGCATCACTTACAATAAACACCCACCCAGCAAACCGGTCAAACAAATAGCTCCATATAACACTCTATTTGATAGTATTGTTCCAGTGAGAATTCTTAGCTGCTTTTCAGTTTTATTTTATTTATCATTTCCCGCAGTCTGCATCAGCAACTCTGGTTAGATTGTTAGCTTGTAAAGCACTGTTTGCTCACTTTGTGTAACTTGTGATAGTTTCATGACTGATTGTGATGGTGCAACTGTGCTGAGAAAAACTGCACAAGACATACAAGAACAAGAAATCTGAGCTAATGCTCATGAGACGAGTGACAGCCTATGACAGTTCCTGTTCGCATGTCATCTTGGTCTATCTTCATCCATCTCCTCACAAGTCATCTTTTGCAGCCAAAAATTGCCAAAAAATCATATAAAATCAATATTTTTAGGGTTCAAGGTCATTCAAGGTCATCGATGTTGACATTTCTAAGAAGGTTGTCGCCAGTGCTCGTTATGATAAGCAAATGTATCTGCCTATCTGCAACCATTTTGACACTAGACAAGAGAACAGCGGATAAATAACCACTTTTTAGAAGGGTACCCCTCTTTGACACACGCACGCACACTTAGATCACTTAGACTGCTGAAATCAACATTCAATGCTGAAAATTTCATATGCAGGTTGTTCCGGTCTATCTGCAGCCATATTGGCACAATTCACTATTGAAATGCGTGTCGCAGTGCAATATTGCGAAAAATTCACAAAAAACCCCTTATTTGGGGTTCAAGTACTCATTCAAGGTCGTTGATGTTGACATTTCTAAGAAGCTCGTTGCCAGTGCTTGTTACGATAACCAGCATGTCTGTGCCTATCTGCAACCATTTTCACATTAGACGAGCCAGTAGCAGTAAGATAACATCTTTTTAGGAGGGGTGCCTCTCTTTCGCCCCCTCATTTGTGGGGACCCCTTTCACCAGTGGCATAAAATTTCATCACGAAATCTAGAGACACCAAGCTATACATGTTAAAAACTTGATGTCTCTATCTCAACTGGTCTTGAAACGGTACGGGATCGTGATGGATAGACAGAAAGACAGATGAATGGACAGACGAACACCGTCGAACAGAATTACCATAGCTAATACACGCTATAGCTATGCGTAAAAAACAAACCCGTAGTTAATAGCATTGAGTGAACTGGAGCGAGTGATGCTGTGACTGAGTAATGCTTCAGCAGCCAGCCTGGCTTCACTTGTTCGACGACTTCCCTCATCCATCATGTACAACAATCGACTGCACCATGCATAACCTGCACCATCAATCATTAATACGAACCAGGGCTGTATATAGCATCTATGCCACGTTTTCAGAATATGCCATTATAGCTTCTAAGATGATGTGGTTCAAGATGCACAAAACTAGCAATCACAGTAATTTTTCCGACTATCCTGGTTGTGGCCAGGGTCTCACTAAAACAAGACTGACTGGCCAGTGAGCTGAGTGCGACTATCGATGGCTGAAGCAATCATAGACTAGCTGCAGAATTCATTTTCCCTGACTTTCCAGAACAAAATCAATCACGAATCATTTTCCCCGACTAAGCTGTTCATGCAAAATACCAATGTTGGTTTTCAATCACTTGCAATCACACCAGAAACAAAAGTGATAAAACATATTTAAAAGTAAAAGTACAAATAATCTGTGAGTGAAGTAAGCAGGAACAATTTTGAACTGCCTATTCCCATCCTTTGCTTCAAAATCCAGCTAGGAGCTTTGCGGAGCTGTCTAAGATGCCCAGCAGGTGACCGAGACATTTTTGTGCATTCTTAACTCCGAAATTGCAAATAATGAAAACAAATTTTTGTTGCTTCGATGGAGTGTATTAGTAATTTATGCAAAAAAATAAAAATGCGAGAGATAAAACTTAAGAGGGCGAAAAAACGTCAGTTGACTGAAAATGCGTGAGACTCACGCCAGAGGTGTGAGACTTGGCAAGGCTGACATTCAGCGACATGGGTATGTAGATTCAATAATTATACGTTCAAATCCGCAATCTGAACTTCTCAATTTTTACACATCTTTCAGATCGCTGATCTGAAGGTATCAATTTTTCTTCAAAATTTTGAGATTGCTGATCTAAATGTGTCACTGTGTATGTGCAAACAGATTTGCGAGGGATTGCTAGTGCTATACGTAATGCAGTAAAATTAGGCCTATTATTATTTTATTAGGGTTAGGGCTATGGTTAGTGTTAGGATTTATGGTTTGGGTTGGACTTAGGTTTAGGGTTATGGTTAGTGAACATGATAATCACGTGATGACAGATGGACACCCATATTAAAGGTGTAACATTAGTTATGTATTGGAGTCAACTGGTCTGAGTCTGCAAACTTGGCCGACTGCACGTAACCCGTGATATGAGGTCGTCAGTAAGCCAGCTGCCGTGACTGGCATGTGTCTACGGTTGTACGAGCACCGACAGACGCTCGTACCGCCGCAGACACATGCCGTCCTGGCAACACGCCTTGGAGTGTTCAGATCGCTGATCTGAACGTATCAATTTTTGCACACTTTTCAGTTCGCCGACCTGAAGGTATCATTTTTTGTCCAAGATTCTCAGATGTTTGCATGTAGATTATTGGTCACTTCAGAATTAAAATGACACGACGTCGTAAGCTTTAAAGTCGTTTCCAATACTAAGAAAAACATACCAACACAAATTCAAGCCATAAAGTCGACTTTTGTGCGTAAATTACGCAAATATTCAACAAAAACAGCCCTGTATTATCCACGCACCCGTCTACACTTTGCTTCCAGAACTCTCAGCTGTTTGTTTACATTCTGATTTCCGGTTTTAACAAAACAGAAATTCGTGCTGTCGCAAATATTTGAATACCGCCGTTACTTTTTAGTCGACTAACTGATTTTCATTATGATCGTACATCTTTCAATTAGTGATTGCAATTCCGGGATTAAATTCTCAATCCCGGGATTGAAATTTGTAATCCCGTGATTGGACAGAGCCCCTGGTGGAGGTCAGGTAATGAAGCCCCCTGAAGCTGAAGCACTTTTGGTTTTTGGGCATTCGATAGAAGCTGCAAATTTGCCCACTTTTCTAAAATTTGAACGCAGCTTTTGTAGTGCATAGCGATGGCCCACTTAAACAGTCCTGGGTCTGTCTATCCGTGATATATGACTTACACAAATCATTATTTTGGCTTTGACTTTAGCATCGTGAAAATCATTGTACTGTGACTTACTTTTGGCTTAATCATTTGACAGACTTATACAAAAAAATAAAAACTATCCACATTTACAGATTTATGCATTTTAGTTAGTGTTCATTTGGCTTTTTTGCAACAAAATTATTTGACTAAAATATCAACTTGACTTTAAAGTCAAGTAATTCATATGGCTTGACTTTGTATTAAGTCAAATATCACTGCTAGCTACATCTAAGCTTTCCAGTTCCCACTTTAACAGACTTCTGTTTTTCCAAAACTCAACCAACATGAAGAAAATACCCCTGCTCTAGATGTCTAGAACATGGGGATGTGTTGAATGCTGTGCGAGTATAAATTTAATATGGAGCAATCTACAAAAACACTTATAACCATTTTTAATGATCAACGACATACTGGTACATAACTATGAAACAGTGATGCTAATGACGCTAATATTGTAAAAAGAATTCAAAAAACTCGAATTAGGCTATTACAATAACTGATAACATAACAATGCAAGCCTTCAGGTCAACATTAATCCTAATTAATCCACCAAATCCACTAATGTTTTCTTACTAAAAACCTGAGAAATGGCTATGATCAGAAAAGTATTCTAACTAATCTATCAAAAAATTAGCAATCAGTCAAATCAATAAAAACAATGTTCTACAAAGTGTCACAAAATAAAGTCAAACGTTTCATTCTTTTTCTATACCACAACACACACGTTCAAGTACTTTCATTTGCTACGATACGATCATGTGGAATGCCGATGTAACATTTGACAGTATTGATACACTTAATCAAAAAAAAGAAGAAAGTGTCCATGACTAAATTTCACTGCAATAACTGTTTCCGAAACAATGACTGAGCAAATATCTACGTAAAGCACTTATGTTCCACTTTTCATGCATCATGCTGTACCTGAGTTGTGAGCAAATCTGAGACTCGGATCAACGCATCAAATCAAAATTCTGTCCGCAATACTTTAGTCCAATCATATCGCAGAACCGATGGTTTATAATGTCCAATGGAATCGCACACGCAGCCAGTGATTGGAAAAGTTTGTCATATCCATCACTCGGGTGTGAAACAAGTAAGTAAATTAACGTGTACCGTGCACAATGTCTATCAGAAACGTGCCAAATTTGAGGGTTATTATTCACATTGATATTGTCTAAATATATAAACACACTAGAAATCATGAGAAATATCAATATGTGACATAAACAACACTGCCACCTGGTGAATACAAAGAACCCAATACAGCTGCAATCTCCTAATAGTAAAAAATCCAAAATCCACAAAAAATCCAGATCACCATGAAAATCTAGTCAATTACTTTTTCGGCTATGTCCAACCGAACAAAATCCACTAAAATCTGCTCATTATTTTAGAAATCCAGCTGACAAAAATCACCTAATGCAAAAATAACATCGATTGTTGCATTACTTTGGCAAAGATAATAATAGCACCTGAGATTGAACGACTGTGATTTGCAGTTAGTCAAATGGATCAGCAAAATACTGAAAAGACGCTGTATAATGTAGTAAAGTTTATGCAGAGATTTGAGTCCTGATCTGCTGAAAGCACAACCCATTTGCATTCATCTTCAATCTTCAAATCCCTGAAAACGCCAAATACTCAAATCATCACGTTACAAGTAATAGTGTAATCCGACACAAAATGATCAAAAGCACATAAAATATACTGCAGATCTGCCTCACGTGGAAAAATAATAAGCTACAAAATGGTACTGAAAGGTTGACATAAATTAAAAAGTAAAAAAATTACAAATTTGATTTGAAAATCGCAAAGGCACCAATCTGAATTTAATACACAAAAACGAAAAACTACAGCTGCAGCAATAATTGATACAATTTTAATGATTAACAAGACTTTCATCACTACAGTCACATCAATAAAACAATATAAAATAGATACAATGACATAACGAGCATCAGACCGTTTGCTTTTCCAGAAAAAGTCATCATTTAAGTGTGTCTACAAGATTGGGTTCACAAAAACATACAGTTATATCTCATTGCATCTGTGGAAGCTCATGGCTCAATAAGTAAGAAGTTTGCCAACCAAGAAAATGTATTTGGCAGTTGCTTCTGTTAAATTTTATCAAAATTCATGATTAAATAATCAATGATTTCTGTAAAGTTAACCATTAAAAAATTTTAATTCTTAGCAGTTTTATCAAAGACATGACATACCAAAGGAGGTTCATCTATCAATGGCATAAGTCAAGCATCAGAGATCATTCATCAGCTTGTCTGTCACATCCATTAATAATGTCAGGTCCAACATATCGACCGTTGTGTACATCATCAGCTACAAGACAGAACAAACCATAAAAACTAGAAATTTGGGGCAAAGTCCAACGTGAGTCCACCCGGCGCCCTAAGTCCAATTGGAGGAAAAATTCATGGGGGTAGAATTCCCCCGGTGGCAAAGTCATGTGGCTTGAAGTCAAATGCATTAGCATACGCAAATCGCAGAATGCGCACTGTCGACTTAGGGTAGGTAAACATTAAGCACATGATCTCAGGTGTTAGTGGAATAAAGTCCATCAAATTTTTTTTGTTCAACGCGAGAAAGATTGTGATTGATAAGGCCATTTACCGCTTGTCGATATCTCTATCCAGTCCAGAGATATTCGCAGTCAAAGTCGAAAGTTGTCGTAAAACATACTAAATTTCGAACATTTGTTACCCTCCCAAATTTTAAAGGGCAGTGCCCCCAAAATTTGTACATGGCTTATCAGCCCCACTTAGCTGCACATCATGTGGAAAAGTTTCATAAGGCAAAACCCCCGGGCTCCAAAGATCTTGAGCCTAATACGGTGAATTTTAAGCCAATTTTGGACCCCCTTTGAAAAAAATTGTAAGGAAGGCCCCATCCCCAGTGGGGATGCGCTAGCAAGACTTGGTCATTCTCTAGCACGTGTAAAAATTTGGGGATGCAGTACCCCCTAGGGGCTGAAATATGGTCTTCCGAAAAAGTTGATTTGGGTGGATATGTTTCCACATCGAGATCTCCATAATTGGTGGATCAAAGTTCACTGGACTTCTTCGCCTAATGCGGGAGGGATTTCGGTCAATCAGGTATTTGTCCGATTTTGAGTATCGTCATCCATTCTGGCGATATTCGCCGCCGAACTTCGAAGTCATCCGAAATTGTGCTAAATTTTGCATGTTTGGCCCCTAAAATTTTTTCGGGGTAGGTTCCCTGAAATTTTGGATGAGCATTATAAAATTCAACCTAGTGCTGATCACTGTGCAAAATTTTGCGCCGACAGGCCGATGCATCTCGATCGCATGTTAAAAAAATTTTTTTTAAACATCTGCGGTAAAACATAAGTCCTTCCGAAAACTATCGTTTCCGGGCGGACTAATTAACATCACAGAATAACAAACTACCAAGAGTCAACAACGCAGTAACAATATATTAACGAAATAACAACTGCCTATGGTAGGCTGCCAGGGAATGCTTCCTCTCATGTATGAAACTAACAGACCATAGACCAGCTGATGTCTTATAAGTCTTTGGTGACGTTAAGTTTGGTAAATTGCAGTAGATTGAATACCCTACAAATGCTTACCTATTCACTTAGGCTTAAAGCCCATGAAAGCTGGCCAGTGGCCACCTTTAGTGAACAAACTAATGCTATTCACATTAGTATACAAAACACATGACATATTTGATAAGTATGGTCTGCAACACAGAAATTAGTTTTGCGAAATGCCAATCTTCTGCTTTTCGCCTCTATATAACATAATTAATAAGCAATGAGTAATAACAAAAAAATCTAGAAACTAACTGAGAATCTAACAGTTATCTTAAAAGATGAATAAATTGTATGATTTGCTGTTGGTGTGTTGTTGCATTCTTATCAAATCCAAGTAGCACTGAGTAACAAACAAAATGAAATGAAACAATCATTTTCCAACCTATTTACATACTTACTTTTTTCTGACAACCGAGTGACTGACAGTGACAGTTCTCAAAGCTGTGAGAAAATCCAATACAGGAAAATACATGAAATACAATACATGAAATGAAACCTGATTTGCTAGTTTTAGAGCTCGGCTTGTTGCTCCAGTGGCAACCTCCTGAAGACACCGGTGACCACTTGGAAGGAGGTCGAATGCTGACAGTCAGCGACGTCGATGAAGCTGGTATGAATTTAGCAGGAGACAGCAACGGCCAATCACGTTGTGCAGTGAAACCATGTGCCACTGTACTTCGTTGCCGAACTGAATCAGGCACTGGCAGCTGATTGGCCCATTCGGCCGACATTGCAAATGGTCCTACACAGTTACACGCATTCATGCAATTTGCACAACACGTAAACTGTGTTATAGCTATGAAAAATTTCCCTTCATCTTTACTAATTTCTGCGTCACTGTGAAAGTCAAAAATAAGATGGGTTGCGTATCTATCAACCTCCCACCATATCATACTCTACTGACATGCAAAGTCACAACTTTTTACTTCCGCTTTGATGTTGGCCCTAAGATGAGACCTAACAAAAATGCTACTAACAAAAACCTATTCAGTCAATCTGACCCTTTCCTTAAATCCCAACAGGGTGCATTTTATAATTTATTTGAGTTCAGGGTTTTTAAAGCCAAATTTGGGTTTTTAGAAATGCCCAACTTGATGGGTTTTGGGGTTTCACGAGTTCTAAATTTTTGGAATGAGCACTGATATACAAACTGTCCATATCAGGCCAATACGCAAACACGTGCTAATTTGTAAGTGTAAAGTTTAATAAAAACTTAACTGTGAAGTAGCATTCCGTTATTGGCGGAACAAAGAATTAATACTGGATTATGTTTGCGATGAGTTTTTTGGTGTTTTTGATGGGTTTACCCAACAAAAGTCACTCTGTTTTGGAGGTCACATGCCCAAGTGTCTGACAGCACAGAGCAAACCGAAACCTTTACTGGTGTGATGCTTGCAAGAAACTCCCAGGTCTAGCGTAGTCTTCAGACGAGCAACAAATTTTGGATCATCAGGCTTTGTCCGCTCGACATTGGTGGTCGTGGATCTCTGACTAACAGTTGTTGCCAGTGTAGGATCTTTATCAGCAGATTCACTACAATCAGCAACACAATAGCTATAACCACTGCAATAGATCAATACAGTCTGTCATATCTACACTGTGTTTCAAAAACTTGCGACAGAATGACCATTCCACCTCACTCAATGTCTGCTTCTGCACTAGCTGTAAAAAACTGAGCAATTGATCACTGAAACCGATATACACTTTGCTGTCACTGTGCCATGTCACAACTTCTTTTCATGAATCATACAATGGTACAGATTTCAGTTGTCACAGAACAGATAAGTGCAGAGAAGTGGATGAAGCCAAGGAATTGCAAAAGTCAAAACTCACTGTACCAGAGCAGGCAAAAAATCTACAAGCCAGGCCGAGTCAAACTAATCATAAGCTACACTTCCGATCTATAGAGACGGAAACATACAGACAAAGAAATGCTAAATTACCAATTTTTGACAAAAAATGCTGTTTAATTGAACACGTGTTTTGCCATTTTCACACGACATCACATCATTCCATAACTGACTGGTCAGCAGCGAAATTCGTGATTTTGAAGAGGAGGTAACAAAAACTCAGCTGCTAAAATGTCGGTCAAATGGACCGAGCAAGGCACGACTGCACCTGAAGCAGGACTGCACCTGAAGCATGTGTGTGAACAACTGACAACAAAATGTGTCTAGAGCAAAACGTGAAACTTTTACTAGACTGCAACTCTTGATGACCTACACCAGCGATGATAGAAATTTTTACATCAGGCGAATCTAAACATTTTATGCTAACTGGCTTGGATCTTTAGCTTTCCTATTATCAAACGTTCCATGATAAGGAATATGGTAAAATCAACGTACTGTGAGAGATGAGATTCGAAGTGTGGCTCACTGCAAGTGTGGGAAACCAATGCGTAGGAAGCTATGACGAGACTCAGTGAGGCTAACATCAGACGCATGATAACAACAACTGCTGATTCTCCAAGCCAGCCACATGCAAGCATTGTCAACAGCAACGAAAAACACGTCACAACATCGATCGGCCGCACTCTACAACATTCATATCAATCAGTCAAATGAATGAATTAATGAAACTGTACAATTATAAAGTACTCCTTAAGGCCGGTTTCTAATTCTGAACCACTCAGCCAACCTAGGTCATTAATGTTCATGATGCCTGTGCCTGCGCTGAGTGACTGTGATCAGCGTTGTCCAATGACAACTATCGTTATTAAGCAATGAATAAATGCAAACTGGCAGTTATAGTTAACAGAAATAGAAAGAAACTGGCCCCGACACAAAGTACTTAGAGGTTCATAACATCACATATTCATGATTAAACTAAAAAAGTAATGTCAAATGTAAGCATGACATTTTACAAAACCAAAGTCAAATATATTCACTCCTATCAAATAATCTATTACAGGCAAAAGTCATCTAACTGTTATTTTGTATAAATGAGTAAAAAAATTCACAATGGGAGAAATACACATACAAAATAAGATATAGTATTATACTACATTATCAAACACCAGAAAACTAAATTTACTACACTCTAACAATAATAATGTCATTAGTAGATAAAAACTGGTGAAAGCAAGTGAAAAATTATCCAATAAAGTGATAATTTCTGACTCGCCTACTGTGGTCGGCAAGCTTGACTGCTGCTATTTGCACAAAGACACCAACAGCCGCAACGGGCCCAGAGTATTGCCGAACCACACGTAGTATGTCACTGTCAACCAGAGAAAGCAAACTGTATGAGACTGCCACCGAGTCTAGCATGGCAGCTGCTAGCAGTAGTCCAACTAGCAGAGATACGAACTGCAGCAACAGAGAGATGAAACCGAATACTTTAGAAGTTGTCGGTGCACTTTCCTACACATGCAGACAAACACAAACACTATATAATATCACTGAAGCTTACATACAACTTAATAAGCTGCATATGCAGTATAAATGATAAGTAAAGTGATTCTACAAAGTGTGAAGCTCAAAACTGAATCTGAGATGCTGGTCTAGGTCGCTAGATATTTCCTAAACTGGTTCTGAAACGTTGCTATGGAATTACACAGTGAATGCTGTGAGGCACTCGGTTACGAATGGTGGAACCGCGGGATTGTCTACTGCTTGCATGAAAACAATGTGAAACCAGTATCTAGAGCTGCTCTAAAATGTAAAAGAAAGATAAGCCAGATGGCCAGTTTGGAATTACAACACAGCAAGATGCAAGACTATCATATCATCGTCATTTCTTAACAGTACATCAGCTCACAAAGGGCCATTTTGTGCCATAATATTGTTAATCGTAATTGACAACATCAACAACACTAGTGTCTAAAATCAAAGCTATCTAGCTAGAACAAACCTACCTTGATAACAAAGACCATGAAAGTACTCAAACTTAATACAAGCAATGCTTTGTAAAATTTACATCACAGAGACAAACAATCAACGAATAAAATGAAAGAAACATCACGACATACAGAGACGAAGAAGTCTGTATTTGACAAACGTGAGACATTAGCATTGATCGTTGAAGGAGATCGCAGCAGCCCGACACTGTGCATCTTGGAACGTATCACGGCATCTTGCCTTGTGAGTTCCTGACGTACAGTCAGATCACACGCGTGACACAACCGGTATACCTGCTCCAAGTGGTGCTTATATGCCTCAACTTCAATGTCAAAGTTTGCCTACACGACAACAGTCAACGTAAAAGTGAATGAATACATAAACTAAAAGGTGCTCGTGACAGTGCATATCTCCACCAACTGAAGTAATTTAAACATTACTACTACTAATACTACTACTATGCAAAGATCTCTAAGATCCAATAGCCTGTCCCACAAAACCCCCTGTTAGATGCAAAGGTCTTGCAGAAACTGAGTTATAGCCGATTTTGTCCCAAATTTCATGGCTATGGCAACAGGGGTGAGTCAAGGGTAAATACAAGGAAAGGGGAGAGAGAAGAGAAAGGCCACTTCGCAACATGGGAAAGGGAAGGAAAAATCATAACAGCAGATGCCAGCATTGCTGCTTGCACTACAGAATGACGTCATTGCCATTGTGACGTCACTCTGCATTATAAGTCATCCCGTGCATGAACAAACAAACAGACAGACAGACAGAAAAATGTGATTACTTAATCTCCACCAATGTTTACTACGTTCATCTTGGCGGAGAGAATAAACTAGTGGAAAAACTAAATGATAATAAATACTAAATGATAAATGATAAAAAGAATAAATAATAAATAATAATAAACGATTAAACAAAATAAACAAGCAAATAAATCCAATTTCGAAACACCTTAAATTACCAATTTCTGGATTTTTCTAAATGGCACAAGCAAAAAAACTAACCAAAAATTCACTAATGTAAACAGCATCAAGACGGAGTTAGATCCAAAAAACACAAATATAAACTTCAGAAAAAGTGAGTGAGTGAGCAGAGTTTAACGTCCTGCCCGACACAGTATAGGTTATTTCAGGGACAGCCTTTGCAGGCAAAATTGCACATACACATAATAGTGAAACAAAAACTTTAACCTTTACAAAAAGTTTAACTTTTATGAAACACAAAAACACAAAAAATGACCTAAACCTAAAACTGTAAGCACTGCCGAGCCATTCATGACGACCTCCAGTGTAAGGCAAAGGATGTGCCTTGGCTCCCGCCTTGTTTTGCAAAGTGATGGACTATATTATGGATCGTGTCAGTCGCAAAGTCGGCATCCAAGTTGGCCAGCTCACTTTCACGAACATTGACTATGCTGACGACGTCGATCTGCTTGTTGACAAGGAGGAAAGCTTCCGCACCGCTCTTGCAGCAATGGATGAAGAAGCTTCCAAGTGTCAGTCTTCGGGTCTCTTGGACCAAGACAAAGCTCCAGAATCTTGGTTCAGGATCGATGCCATCGCCAATAATAGTGGATAGTAACAATGTTGATTCAGTAGAAGATTTCACATACTTGGGCAGTATACAGTCGAGTTCCAGCAACTCTGGACTGAAATACATTCGGCGCATTAAACTTGCGGCTAGTGCAATGAAAAGACTCAGCTGTATTTGGAGTCAGAGCAAGCTCAGTATTGCCACGAAACTCAGAATATACTCCACATGTGTGTTATCCATACTACTCTCAGGCTTCAAGACCTGGACTCTCACACAAGCTTATTGGAAAAGATTGGATTCCTTCCATCTACGGTGCCACTGAAGCATCCTTCACATCAGCTGGTACAATTTCGCGTCTAATGATGAGGTTTTGCATCGTTCCGGCCTGTTCGATGTCTCCTACATCGTCCGTAAACGAAGACTGGGTCTCATTTAGTCATGTCGCCAGACTTTAAAGTGATGCACTGGCAAACCAGATCCTCCAAATTTGTACCAAGACGAGGGACGGTGACCGGCCTTCACAGAACTGGAGACGCGCCAGCGGTCGTCCACCCACCACCTGGATCCACCAGATCTGCCGTGACATGGGTGTTACAGCGACAGAGGGCCTGGAGCTAGCGGAAGATAAACCGTTCTAGCGAACGATCGCAACGGCGGAATGCTTTGGCTGATCGCTTCGCATCTGATGATGATGATAATATGTATCGATAATGGCAGTTCTAATTTAATCTTCCCTGTTATATTCCAAACATTAATTTCAAAATGCTGTCTATTGGAAGACAAAAAAAAGACTGACAGTAAATGATAGCATTCCACAATAATTTCGACAAGCAGAAAAAAAACAAAATGCAATTCCACATTTCATACTCATGTACAACTGTGTAAAAAGAGAGCAACTGGTCAAAATAACACCATATGACATGCTAGAGAAATAGAATCAACCACTACATACATCAGGCATATATCATGTATGTCATGTTACATTCAATAGTTTGTAAATTTATAGTGAGAGAAAAATATTTCAACCATATCAGTGTCGATCAACTGCATATACATACTACTAAGTTTCAATGAAGCCATTTCAGATTGTTTTCACTCATATTTATGTGTTAACAGCAAGAAAACAATTTATAGCTAATTGAAGACTGGAGTATTGATGCTGTTCACTGTGAGAATTTATGTTGAACGTTCTTATTTACAAGTAGAAAATGTGCATCTTGTCTGACCTCATTTTGCGGAACAAAGTTAGCAAGCTGTTTTATTTTCAGCAGCTGATTCTGACTGCAGACTGAGCATAAATCATGACTCTTTCTGTCATTGTTCCGTGGCTTCATTGTGTGAACAGACGTAGATGTAAAAGAGTGGTCACCAGAAGGCGAGGCTGCAGTATCACTAGAATCCTCACAGAACATAGCTGGAATAACTTTGTTATAATCACCATCCTACAACACATTCAGAAACATTTCAATACATCATAGCAATAAAAATATTTCACAGACATAAACAGCAATTTGTCAATTTCACAAAGAGCACGTAAAATGCATAAGATGTGATTTACAATTTATATGTTTGTGGCAGAAACTGAAATTCAACATGATTAAATGAAAGCAAAATGCAAACTGCATTTCTGTGCTGCAACAAAAAGCTGACATTAGTTTCTTTTTTGAAATTATGCAAAAATTAACTTATTTTTACTTGAACATTTAGTACGTTTACAAAACTGCAGTCCCCGACTTTAAATACTTTCCAGTAGCAGACAATAAGTGAAAAAATGACAGAGGGCAACTTCACTTTTTGACTTAGACTTTCGCTGAGTCTAAACTTCGGTCTAAGTACCTATTTAAGTCAAAAAGTGAAGTGATTTCGCTGAACCGGAATCCACTTCGACTTTTAACTTTAGCTGAGTGAAAACATGGCGACTATTTACAGTTCTATACGTATGGATAAATGCCGTAATGGCTATATAATGATGTAAGACATCACGTAATTATGTCATTTGCGTGTGCTGCACAATTAAATAAGCAAGTCCAAATGTAACTGGTTTATTTATTTCCCGTTAGGTTTACCAGTTTTCCACCATTTTTAATCGTTTAGTTCAACTTTGGTCTAAGTACAGACTTTAGCGTTCAGCTTCAGCTTTGGCTCAGCGAAAAAGGCTCAGCGAAAGTCTAAGTCAAAAAGTGAAGACACCCAGTGTGTGTGTATAAACTGTATGCCAGTTCAGCTAAAATACAGTAATACTAAAGTCAACAAAAAATTAAACAAATTAAAATGTGAAAAAAATTAAGTTTGTGGGAATTAGTTTTGGTTTCATTTAAAAATTTTCTTCTTCGACCACTAGTCCTATCTATATATTATCTTTTAACTTGACGAAAAAGCTTGTAAGACAGTAATGGTATGCATACCGCTTTGAAGCCATTGTACTGGCCACAAAAACAGCAATCCCAGGAATTGCGACTGCCGTATGGCACAGACGAATTCTCATTGCAAAACCAGCAATTGACATTTGTCGATAGTTTTAACCTAAATGCATACAAGAATAACCTGCACCAAATGTAAACTTGCAACCAGCAACATACACATGTACAAGCATCAGCCTGAACAGTGAACTGTACAGAAACTATGTCAGCATTAACTAACATTACAACCATGCAAAAAACTAATACCTGCTAGTAATGAGCAAAAATTGCAGTGACCTAAATATCAGCATGATGATGTGTTATAAAAAATAAGTTCATAGATTCAATGACAAGATCAAGGTGATCCCATGGTGATCTAACACTCAGTTCAGTCATTGCAGCTTCCACTCAACTGTGTGGAGCAACCTTCTATCTGAATTAAAGAACGTGACATTACAGGGCTACAGGTAAAAAAATGGACTGCGAATGTGCGGATTTGTCGCAATGGGTGATGCTGTATTTCAGCAGTGATTTACCAGTTTAACCATCTCCTATACTCCATTCCTAATCTTAACATTGAGCTTAAACATGACACAACATCTGCAGATTTGCACATCCACTTCTTACCATTGTCCACACTACAGACACCGTTTTAAACATGAACTGATCATACCTACTCTTAACCGGTGACATTATTTGCTAAAAACAACCTTAGTTGTTTTTGGTAGTTTTTTAGTCATGGTTAAGTTTTTGCTATCAAAAACTACCGAAAATGTCTCCTCAGTTGTTTTAGATATTTAATGAGAACAAATCTATTGCGGCTGAAAATTCAGCCACAATAAAGTGCCAAAATTTACAAAAGTGGCTGAAATGAAAACGTATATGTTATAAGCTGCCAAGTATTCAGACATGCTCAAGAGTACACAACATTCAGCACTTACAGCACAACTGGAGCTATTTGCAACAACGATTGTCAATAAATTATATTAAAAACCAAATTCAACAAAAAATGTAGGCTACTCTTTGTACAAGATACAATTTGAGGGAGTTTCTGATATTGGATTTTGAGTGCATCGCTGTTTAGAAGAGATTGAATTGTTTGTAGCAGTAAAATTTATGGAATGGATTGTATGCTGGCGAATAACTCATTATTATTCATATTTACATGGACTGTGTTTGGCGTCTATAATATATTATTGGTACAGCAGTCAAATTAACGCATTAATTAATGCGTTAATGTGAATAAACTAATGCACGTTAAAAAATTAACGCACATACTTAAATTTATCTTAATTTACTAAATTCTGTGAAGCAAGTTCCAATATTCCGTTAAACTGCAGTTATATGACAATCGAATGAATTCAAGTAACTAAACTGTTGTTGCCGTTCCATCACTATAGTAAATAAATACGACGACAGGATAACAGATTTCTATGCTGGCTATAACATCAATTATTGCTGATTGTACGTTTAAAATGTGTTTCTAACTTTCTATATTCTACAGGTAGACTCCCAATTGTCACAGGGCCCAGGGTAACTTACTCCCCTACTCAGCAGTAAACGCTTAAACAGAGGCCTAAAAGATGAACGCTATAGTAAGCTTATACACATTACGGCACATCTCTCATTAAACGTTCGATTGCGCAGGATCCGCATTTTGGTGGTCCGCAGTTTACGCACTGGTCCGCACTGGCGGTCCGCAAGTTTTGATCCGCAGTTTACCCGTTGGTGGGTCCGCATTTTACCCATGCCCGCTCTGCAATGGACCAGCACTTGCTATGTTCCGTTATAAATAAACAAAGTGTCTAGAGAGCCGACAGTCGGCTCTCTAGCTAGAGAGCCGACAGTCTAGGCTCTCTAGGACACAGCCTAGAGAGCCGACAGCAGCAGCTACCAGCATTAGACAGGTGGCACTAGTGGTTAGGGTTAGTTATTGCAGCTTATTCAGTTTTGTTAACTAGGCCTATTAAATTTTAGTGGTTAGCTATTTAGGGTTAGGGTTAGTTATTAAATTTTTAGCGTGCAAATTTAAGGATATTTCGTACAATTATGTAGGTACAGATGTACACCCAAATTAAGGTTGCAACATTGGTCATGAATTCGAATCCAGTGTTGCCAGGCTTGACTGGCCGACTGGTATGAAGGCGTGATACCTTGGCATTGTACCTTGCTAAGGTTGATCTCATCAGTTGCTAGCTGCCGTAATCACGGCTGTCGTAAGAGTATGCCGTGAGGCATACTGCCTGCCGTAGGCAGTCTCTTACGACGGTCGACTGTCGGCTCTCTAGCTAGAGAGCCGACTGTCGGCTCTGTAGACACGGCCATAAATAAAATGAAACAGCGAAATGCAATTTACCTAAATAACTGATAAAGGACTAATATTACAATACAAAGAACTACTAATACTACAAGCACCAAAATTGTCTCCATCTACATGCACCAAATAATTACAAACATTTATATCTATTTCAACCCTTTTTATCGCTCACTACAGCATAGAATATATATAAACAAATAAACAAAGTAAAAGTTTAGGGTTGTGCCAACCGATTATTCGTTACACAAGTACTCGTTCAGTACGTAAAGTCCTTCTACAGCTTTAGGGTCCATTGGGCGGCGCTGATTTCCGTTTTCTTAGCCCTCAGCCAGACACCAGTTTTTACACCGCGAGACCATGGATATGAGGCTAGTGCATCGCGGCGTGCCTGTTTACATCCCAGCTTTCGCTGGTACTCATTGCGCCTACCCACGGAGGGACGGCCAGGCTGAGTTGGTCTATTCGTTCAATAAAAGTTGACATACGCAACTTATGACGACGCAAACACGATATATATCCAAGAAGCATGCAAACATTTACGAAAAACGTCCAGTGCTGTGTGTGTGTGTGAAAGGCTATATATCCCTGTTCGTTTGATTATTCTAATTGCAGCCTTGCAGAATTAACTTTTACCAACACCCAGGGACGACGGACTGATAATCGAAGCCGAAGGCCAAAAGCGGGAGTGGATTCTCAGGGTGGGATTATTGGGTAGGGACAGCAAAGAATCCTCCTTTACAGTTTTATGAGGTAAGTTCTCTAGCGAATCCGAATGTACCGGTAGACACGTGGCACAAACGCATTTTTGGGTATGAAAAAGTCATGCAAATGCACTTAGCGGGTACAAAATCCGTTATTTTTACAGCACAAATTTGCATTTGGCGCTGAAGTTAAAGGCGGCATTATATAATGCCCCTAACTCAATACGACATTGGTCAGTTATTTGTCTTGTTTAATCCAAAAATACTTCAATTACAAAGTAAACATGTAGCCTATGGTAAACATATCCAGCAGCACTGATAAGTTCTTGTTCGTATGTGTACACAGATCATCATTACTCATATAGCCATAGTCAAGTCATTGGTCAACCGCCGTGTCTCGATAACGCTTTGTTCAATGCAGCGACAGCGTGAGTGAAAAGGAGAGGAGAGGGAAGAAAGTTGCAACTTCAATCCGACAGCTAACAGCTGCAAATTCCCGACAGGAAATATTAGTGCTCACAATTCCAATGTTGTCCCTGAATTCGACAAATGGGTGACTTGCACGGCGACATTTCGCATTTTGGTTGGTAATAAAATTTTACAACAATTTACAACAACGTAAGTAGACTAAAAAAATTTCATACAATAACATTAGGAGGGCAGTTACCTACTCCTCTGGCCCACACTTTCTCCCTTCTGCCACTGGCCGAACTCTGGTTCAATGCTGTAAACACTCGACAGGCACATGTCACAAAATAGCGCACTGACCGATATGCACATAGTGGCAGTTATGGCACTTGACAAAATATAATGAGCTGAACATGAATAAACTGAATAAAAAACACGTGTTCCACATTACACAGCAGCATGCGGAAATGCACTCATAGTGTCGCAGTTTTCATTCAGTTACAACTTACAGTGCGATTGCGAGCGTGGTTGTACGCAGCCGACATAATAGGCCGCATTGCAGCCGAGCCTTGCCCGTCCATTTGTCCCTCCATTTGTCTGTCCTGTAAGACGGTAAGAGCTCCTAACTCAACAACGCGTATGCATAGTAAACCAATAACCAAATTTGGTGGAATGCTGGAAACGTTCTGCAGGACTAACAAATAAGCCAATTTTCAGATCTGAACGTCTAGAACAAGTTTACAGAGGTGAAAAGCATTCAGAAAATGACGCACGTTTCGCGCTTGGCAATTGCGTTAACATGGCTTGATTCAACTTATTATAAACGCAAACGCCTATGATACCACAGCATGAAACTGGACAACTAAAATTCAAAGTTAAAAGTAGGCTAAGTGTTGTAGGCTATAGTACATGTAAATAGTCAAGTGGACGACCACACAATATGTCTGCAGTGGCGTCATGGCAAAACAGAAAATTTTTAAATTATAAATTTAGCCTGTCAGAGAACTGTCTTGTCGGAAAATTTTCTACCAAAAATACAAAATATGGGTCTGGGCTCCAAAATCCCAATACTTTTTAGGAAATTTAGCGGCAAAATTGACATTTTTGAGCACCTAAAATCTCCCCAGTCAGCAATTTGCTGTTGTCTGTTGACAAAATGCAACTTTTCCCATCCTATCCCAAATATTTTAAGCTACGACGCCGCTGAGCACTATGCCGACATACTTTTTTACTATACGTGCAAGTTGCCGCAGTCAACGGCAGCACAGCATGGGCAAAGAGCAGGTATTGTTACTGTCAATTGACGAGCTTGGCTGTCATAGATTGGACTGCGCCAACTCAGTTAGAGGTCCCACGTACTCCTCATCTACAACATGCAATAACAGTATGCTTAGCATATCAGTAGGCCTAGACGCATGTTTTTTTCTAAACAGAAGTTCTAGATTGAATAAAAATAGTATATTACTAACACATGTCAGCATTAAAAGATATAAGTTCAAATTTGCAGTTGCTTTCATGCAGTCTACCAGTTTCAATCACATGAACATCACAGTGAAACACTGTATCGTAAAACTACCCAGACTCAGTCACTGGCGGTTCTAGCCTGCAATATGTATAATGGCCCCATGGCGAGCGTGGTAGTGCAAGCCTATAACGAGTATCTGGAAGTAGAGCCCTCAGCGGGGTCCAGGGGTGAAGCCCCTGGTCATAGGGTCAGGGGGCAAACCCCCTGAAGCTAAAGCACTTTTGGCTTTTGGACGTTCAATAAAAGCCGCAAATTAGCCCACTTTTCTACAATTT
>Ga0209671_1000298_pt1 | contig 29663 bp, 18 predicted proteins | sample WorMetHERISLAND2_2_FD_187401 | JGI IMG/M metagenome (GOLD analysis project Ga0209671, IMG submission 187401) | Marine gutless worms symbiont microbial communities from Max Planck institute for Marine Microbiology, Germany - Olavius geniculatus... | ecosystem: Host-associated > Annelida >...
ATTTAGCACCCTCGTTCTGGGTGACCCCCTTTGAATTTAAGGAAAAGCTTTACAGTTCCTGAAACTAGAGTCTTCCAGGCAGCCGACGGTGAAAATTTGGTAATTCTAGCTTGCACCGTTTTTGACTGATCCAACCATGTGATAGACAGACAAACAGACAGACAGACAGAAATGCAATGCTTTCGCGCTTAAAAAAATGATTAAGAATGACATTTCATTGTGATGACATGAGATGTGGCGACAGACGTAGCTGAGCACATACAACGCTTAAGTAAGTAAGTAAGTTAGTAGTGTGCATTTGTGACGCGCCATATATCAAAACAGAAGTTCGAATCGTAGGCGCAGAGTTCGAGTAGTAGGCACATCCAGCAAACTTCTAACCTTTACAAAGTTCTAAAAATTAGCATAGCAGTTACTCTGGCAGACAGAAGCGTTCACGCCATCCTTATTTTTAATATGCCTTTTGTTTCAAAGTTAAAAACCCTATTGGAACAGAGACACAGAAAGATGGGCAAGACCTAAAGAGAGAGATATTTGATATTACACAATAATGAAATCAAAAATAGAGAAGTACAACATACCTTGTGATCTCTCTGGTTCATCAAGGACAGCTGCGATGACATCAATAGCAAATACTCGGTATGAAATCTGGTAACATACAAAAAACATGCATTGCACTGAATACAGCTGCATACAGGGTTCCTACAGGTTTTCTGTAGCAAAATTCCCCAACTTTTCTAGTCATGGAATGACAGTTTCCCTGACATTATCAGAACAATAACCCTATCGCATATCGCACAAATGTAATAAATGATATTAAGTAATAAAACGGTATTAATAGAGCAGTATACAAATGACAGAGGCCCTGGTCAGGGGGGGGTCAGGTGATCAAAGCCCACCTGAAGCTGAAATACGTCTAGCTTTTGGACGTTCAATGGAAACCGCAAATTTGCCTGCTTTTTAATATTTGGAAATGCAAAAAATCAAGAGTTATCTGCAGTCTGCATGATCCAAGATCATTTTCCCCGACTTTTCAAAGATAATATTTTCTCCTGACATTTCCCTGACAACACAAATTCCATTTTCCAGTTTTCCCGAACCTGTAAGAACCCTGTGCATATACATCATTATCATTATCTTTGTATCACTACCATCTCCATATCATATCATCATACATCTCTATAACAAATATCTATGTCTATATCTTTATCTGACTGGACAAAGATGGGGCGATGCCTTGTATAATTGTGAGTGAGTAGGGTTTAACGTCCTGCCCGACACAGTACAGGTCATTTTGGGGATGGCCTTTCCAGGTAGATTATACACATAAACACACAATAAGGAACAAAAAATTTAACCTTTACAGAAAAAACCCAATATGGAATACAGAGAACACAAAGATGGGGTAATATAGTGCCGAAATGCACCTTTGTGTTTCTGCTGTATTTCATGAGCCATTCAATAATCCGTGCGTAATCAGCCACCGGCAGCTGCTTCATAATCACCAGTAGTGCCTGAAACCACAATGCAATATATAAACCAGCTAAATACACAAAAACAGCTATAACAATATGCTTAGCACAATCAGTTGATTAAAATTAACAAGAAAACTAATAATAACAAATGCAAAATGGAAACAAACGAAGAATAATAATATAATAAACAACCTAAAAAGTTGACACGCCATGTGACAACATTCATGTGGCCATCCTTCTATATACCGTAGGCCATAAAAAACGTGCTACTTTACGTTATTGTCCATATCTTCACCAATTATTGACCGACTTTCAAAATTATTTCACTGGCATACTCTGCAAACAATTTGCAATAATGTGATTATTATATATCCCACCACATGGTAAATGTGTTTCTACACTACCCTGTGAAATATAAATGTAAGTGAAAACTAACGATAATAACAAAAATTTAAATAAATGAAAAAAATAATTCAAAACAACATTGTGATGAATAATTTGTATGACACTCGACTGTGTTATACCCACACAGTCCAGTGTCATACAGACCATTCACTGCAATGTTGGTCTGAAGTGTTTGTGTTTCTCAATTTTACCAAAATGTTTGTTCGTTATTATTGTTGTGTATGTATATCTCAGGCACGTTTTTTGGCCCACCTTGTATATTAGCTCTAAAAATCAATACACTGAGTTTCTCAGTCCTTTAAGCTACTCGACACAGAAATGCGATCACCTCAGTGTTTTAGCATATGCCGTAGCATACATGACACAACTAAATGTACCAACCTGTGAAATTTTAGTCCTGTACTCAGCGCGATCAGGCACCTTGGTACAGATGTTCTGTATCAGAACACGAATAGCATGAAGCATATCGGCTGTATTAATCTCTTTTATCATCCAACTGCAAGCAACCAAGCAAGCAATGAATCAATCCACTAACGAAGCTGAATACAACTTCTCTCACAGAACAAAGGCAATTACATAAACATTAAAAAATCCTAATCAGTACACCACATCGCACGACATATTTTTAAATAAATAAGCTTGCGAAAAACCATAACTGGTGTGTACGTTCCCCTCAGCAGTATCAGAGCACCAAATTTCACTTCTAAACGTCAAAGATAAAGCTTAACTGCAAAAAATGACGCATATCTTGCATGGCCAAAGCAAATATGACTGACATCATCCCAGAATGAACTACACCATGTCTCAGAAAAAAAACAGTCAAAATTGTTTTTGTCATAACTTCGTCAAATTTTTACTAACTTTAATAATTTTTTGCACGTTGATGGCCAAGACGATCAAATTATGTAAGGTGCACTCATTTTCCATTTCACCTAATTTATGTCAATGCACCACCATGTGAAACATAGATGCTCCAGATTGTTGCATAATGCCGAGTTGGTGTTTCAAGTAAATGCTGTAACGAGTTAACTAGGCACAAAATACACTAAAATGTAAATTATTTAACAGAATTATAAGTTTGTATAACAACTCGCTTGCAAATTAGAATCTATGCCAAAATGTGCTCCTCATACAAAGATGCAATAGCTTAGATGCAACACCAATGGCCGATAGCAGAATCAACGATCGACTGATCAAATGCATTCACTCATCGATTAAACATGTTTTAAGCTCATCAGTCAGTTATTCTGTTGTCTGCTGTTTTCACGACAAAATATTAAATACCTCAAAATTATCAAACCACGTTGCACCCTCTGTCGAACTGATGATGCAAAGGTGAGCCATCTGATACAAATAATCGCCGCGTAATGTAACAATTTGAAGCATCTGTGTTTCACACGGTAGTACATTGACATAAATTAGGTGAGGTGGTAAATGAGTGCACCATACATAATAATATCTTCTTAGCCATCTTTATGCCGAAAATTATCAAAGTTGGTGGAAATGTGACAAAATTGAGTAAAAACAATTTTGACTGTTCTTTTTTTTGAGACACAGTGTAATTTGTAGCTACTAAGATATGCACTTGCCATGAATTACTGGAGGCAGGTTGAAAGACGTCAGGCATGATAATAACCAACGACTGCATGCAATGACCTAGGTAGACAGCTGCATATTATGTCAACACTAAATGAACACATTTTTCTTATAATAATAGTTTACTGTGGTACGCCACAGTGAGTGAGCGCCACTGAAGTCTTTTTTAGTGCCACTGAAGTCTTTTTTTTGCACATACTAGCGCTTTACAAGTCAGGTTATTATTATTATTATTATTAGTAAGGTTTAACGTCCCACCCGACACAGTATAGGTCAGTTTGGAAACGGCCACTCACCAGATAAAAGACATGGCTTGATCCTTGGCTGTTAGCAAGCCAACCGGAATTGTCTGCGACGCAGCAGCAGACGACGATGACACTCGGTTATTTGTTAACATCAGCAAGCTCTTCTGCAACTGCTTCACCACCTAGTAATATAACAACACAAATATTCTACAACATTAGTTAACCTCTCTAACAATACAACAACACAACTAACAGCTTCTCTTAAATCCAGCCAGCTCCACTGCTGGAGTAATGGTGCCCCCCTCTAATGACTTTTGGACTTTCTGCATCAAGAAAAAAACACTGAAAAACAAGCAAAAAAGACTCAATTATATACAAACCTGATAGAAAAATATCGGAAAAGCAACACAAATAACAGTATTATTTAATTACAATAAATAACACAGCATATCCCACAGGGTGAAGACTTTGCAGAGCACATGAGATTCCCTGATTTTTCCAGAAGAGCAGAAAGATTTGAAAGGTAAAATCCCCAGCCAAAACATGCAATTGTTTTCAACCAAAGGTGATGCCACAAATTTAAAAGTGGGGGATACAAATAATCTGCAAGTGGATCAAGCTTAAAAAATCTTTCACTAACCATTTTTGTCCAGTGGGAGTAGAACAGTTTCCCTGACATTTTTCATTTTCCTTGACTTTTCCCTCACCGATCTGAAATTCCTCGACTTTTCATGGTTTTCCAGGTAAGTGGTCACCATCAACATATCAATAATTAATCCTTGCCTAGAAGATATCCAGTTCTGTCATGCAAGATCACACAATTCTCAAAGCACAAATCAGCAGCAACAACAATGAGACAACGAAGAAAGACGGAGAAATATCTTACCTCTTTGATGATATCCAACTGCTGCGTAAAGCACATTCTTGCTAAACCCTGCGTCAAACAATGTCACTCACTTAAACACATAGCAACAGAAATTTTCTTACAAAATATACTACACTAAGAATGTACGACACAAAGATGTGACTTATTAATTATTATCCAAACAAACAATTCTGCCATACAAAATCCACAGAACAGTGCAAAAAATTGAAACATTTAGCTGCATATACCAAACACATCAGACACAAAAAGCTAATGTAACATATAGTCAGTAACTATAATACACAAGAAATTTGAGCTAATGCTCACGAGACGCGCGAAAGCCTATAGCAGTTCTGGTTCATGCTAAGTTAATATACGAATACCAAATTCTCTATCTTGATCACATAACGATAGTAATGTGGCACCACCTTGTGAATGATACAGACTTGTGTTGCAGCCCGAAATCACCAAAAATCCATAAAACCCCCTATTTTGGCGTTCAAGATCATTCAAGGTCATTGAATTTGGCGCCAATCGAGAGCCAGTGTACGACTTCCTATTAGTGATTTATAGTAACCTAGGCCCTATCTCGCAACGTTACTGATATACAGCGACTTATTGGCCAAAAATCGCAAATTTTGCCCCCCCTTTTAATTAGCACCCTCGTTCGAGGTGACCCCCTTCGAATTTATGGAAAAGCTTTACGGTTCCTGAAACTAGAGTCTTCCAGGCACCCGACGGCAAAGATTTGGTGATCCTAGCTTGCACCGTTTTTGACTGATCCACCCGTGTTACAGACGAACAGACAGACAGAGAGAATTGCGATGGCTAAAACGCGCTAAAAGCAGTAGCTGCTTTCGCGTGTAACAACCAGTACCAACTAATCCAAAAAGTGTTCAATAGGACCACACTCCCAAGCAATAATCGAGGCTTATTGTTATCAAACTATGACTGTGTTAGATATGTACATCTGTGCCATACAATACAACAATTCAACACACATTACTGCCCTAGTAGAGAGTAAACTACATGTATTTATACTATGAAAGTTTAGCGACTTACTAGATACGCCAGTTGAGCAACGTTGTCGATGTTCTCAACGGAGCTGAAGCACAGAAATAATAACAAGTAAATCATCTGTTAATAATCTGTCACGATCCCCTCTCTAATTCTGCCATCCCATCACTAAATCGTTACAACTGACGATGTTTAAACACGTTTCATTTGCAGCTTAGGGAACAACTATCTGTTCCATGAATGACGAGGCACATTTGCTGCATTAAAATATTCACTGACATACATGAAATTAATAACAATAATGATTCTGGTGACAAAACTCTCTGTTCCATGAACGACGAGGCACATTTGCTGCATTAATAAATTCACTGATATACATGAAATTAATAACAATAATGATTCTGGTGACAAAATGATCATTCATAAACTTGTCTGCCTCTCCTCAGCCATTCACCTGGAGCTGTGTAACCCTGACTCTAAATCCTGAGCTTTCAAACTAAAAATTTACACACCCGTTACTCCCGCTTGCGAAATGCTCACGTCAATTTTGGTAAATAAGCAAGTAAGTATGTACCAATTCATATAGCACCAAAATCGCAGAAGAGAATCAGGGCGTGCCTATCAGTTCATAAGTTAGAAATCCAAACTCAGACAATTATGAGGACTGCACACAACTATAACAGTCAATGACTGATTGACTCACACAGTGGCATCAATGCGTCCATCCCATTGCGGAGTCGACAGCGGATTAGAGCTGGCCAGGTCAATCAGCATCTCCACGACCTTTGAAGCCAGATCTACCGACTCGATGCACTGGCTCGAATCCAGCAGGCGCACCAAGTCCTCAACACAGCAGACGCACTCACTACTGAGACAACAGTCCACGATTCAAAAAAAAAAAATTTTAATTCTGGCCTTATTTAAAAAACTCCACTCATATAACTTATTATAACGAGCTTAAACTTGGGTTTTCAAAGGTTCAACATTGACGGGATTGGGAGTTCTCATGAGTTTTAAATTATCTGAATAAGCACTGCTAGAATGAACACATCAAGCAAAATTTTGCAAATTCGTAGTTTCAAAGTGTTCAAACCATAACTGTATTGAAAAATTTCATAATTAGTAAAACAAGAAACAAAAATTAGATCGAGTACATATGGAGTGGGATTTTTAGTGGGTTCACCTAATAAAACCCACTGGGTTATCTGGGTATGTTTGCAGGTGTCTCGGCCCTACAACTGTCAGTCTGAGACAAACTTGCATAATGACCTCTTCACCTTCAGTGTCTGATACTGATAATCAGATGGCAAAACTACTTATATTTATATTCTCTCGACAGAAAAAATCAAGTAAAAAAGATATGAAAAATGGCTGTAACAAAACGACAGATTTGATTAATAAACCCGCAAAACATCGAACTGATAAAAGATCAAGCCAGCTTACCAACTCAGTATTTTTGTGCTACTAATCACACAAAAGTACCGAAAATCAGCTTAAAAAGACATAACTTGATCTGACACATCACATAGTTTTTGAACTGCAGTAATTACTCCACTATTCCACTATTCAAAAAATCCCCATCCTCCTACAGTGCACCAAACATAGTGACAACAACGACAATGAAAAAAATTGCATCAAAATTTCACGTACGACTTTGTATGCGTTTCTTGACAGTCATTCACTGGCATAAATCAGTTCTCCGTCACTATGAAACAGAGCTGCAACAAAGACCCTCTATTATCATTACCCGAAGCAGTCCAAGCTGCGATGACTGAAAACGTTTAGCATCCTGTGGACTCAGATGCAAATTCCCTTCACCATCTGACACATCATCCTGTCCATATTCCAACAGTATGAACAAATACTATAATCTACCTAATTTCATACGACAGCAAATACAACATGCTGTGTGCAAAAAAATAACTAAAAACAAATGTTTTACCAAATACGAGAGCCTAGTGCTGAAACATTGTATGCCATCAGCTAAATACTGCACTGCACAACGTGTGCACATTAACACTAACAGTCTGACATTAACCACAACCTTTTGGAGCTGAAAACTGGCACATCGGCTATTCCAACGCTAAGAAAAGTTGGTACAGATTTTCGTTTTTCTACTCATTTCTATTTTCAAGCTAAGGGCCCATATGGGACAGACAAAAAAGACAGATGAGCAAAAGCCATAATGGAGCCTACAGGGTGGTCCGTAAAAAACGTGGCACTTTGCTTTTGTCTATATCTTCACCAATTATTGACCAATTTTCAATTTTTTTCACTGGCACTCTCTGCTGATAGTTTGCAATAATGTGGTTATTATTATCCCACCACACCATAATGTCAAATGTCAAATGTGAATATATATAGCACATTATCATTAAAAAACCTCTAATGCACTGTACACACTAGTACTGTGAAAACAAAAACGTCTTTAGCGACTGTCTGAAATTGTCTGCAGAACATTCCAGATCACGAAGTTCATCGGACAGTGAGTTACAGACAGTTGGTCCGGCAACAAAAAACGACCGACGGCCGTAAGTGCTGAGCCGATGACGTGGCATGTTAAGTTGGTGACTGGTGGCCGAATGCAGACACTGTTGGAAAATAACGTCAGAAACTGGCGAGCACTGGTCCATCAGGTAAAGAGGTGCTTGGTTGTGCTGGCATCGGTACATCGACGTACCCAGCTTGTACTTGACTTGATCTGGGATGTTAAGCCAATGAAGCTCGTTGTGCATGAGATGAGCCAGACCATGCTCGTATTTCCGTGTGTCACTGACAATTCATGTGGTCGCGTTCAACACTTGTTGCAGTTTGTATGTTGCCAACTTCGGCGCCACAGCGAAGACTGCATTACAGTAATCCACGCAGGATGACACAAAGGCATGGACGAGTGCCGCAGCCGAGTCAGAGTCAAGTGACGTTCGAATACAACGGAGTTGTCGAAACCTGAAAAATCCTGCTGCACAAACATTGCTGACATGCTTATCCAGACAGAGGTCAGATGAGATGGTGACACTGAGAAATCGGAAAACTATTTGAGCGACAGCATTTCCTAATGCATTGGGCGAGAAACGTTCGGTGAACTTTGGTCCACTAACCACGGAGATTTAGAGGTGCAATTGTACCCAAAAAATTGACTTTTTCAGAATACCATATTTCAGCCCCTAGGGGGTGCTGCGCCCCAAAATTTTTACACACACTTCAGAATGTCCAAGTCTTGCTAGCCAACACTCCACCGGAACCTTACAATTTTTTGCAAAGGGGGTGTCAAAATTGGCTTAAAATGTAGCATATGAGCCTCTATAACTTCGGAGCTAAGGAAAGTAGCCTAATGAAACTTTACCATGTGATGTGAAGTGTGGGTGTTAAGCCGGGTATAATTTTGGGGGGGCACTGCCCCCTTAAAATTTAAGAAGGCAAAAAACGTCCAAAAGTCCCCACAATTTAAAACAACTTTTGACTTTGACCACAAATATCTCTAGAATGAATGGAGATGTCAACAAGCTTTAAACGGCATTATTAAGCACTGTCCCCACTGCATTGAACAGAAAAAAATGAGAACTTTTTTCCACAAACAAAAAAGTTATAGGGGCTCATGTTGACCAACCCAAAATCGACAGTGTGCATTTTCGGACTAGTTTGGACTTTGACTGCGAATATCTCCGGAAGATATCAGGATATCGACAAGCAGAAAACGGTGTGAACGACCACCACCCCTCCCAGGTCTAATGCAAAAAATTGGCAAACTTTCGTCCACTAACAAAAAAGTTATAGGGGCTCATTTCGACCTACCCAAAATCGACAGTGCTCATGTTCTCAAACAACTTCAGACTCTGATCGCACATATCTCAAGAAAGGATAGAGATATCGATAAAAGGAAAATGGCGATCTTAACTACAATCAATTTCACATGAAACGCCAAAAAACTGGTGAACATGGGTTCAAAAATAACAAAGTTCTGTTGTCTCACTTCGACCACCCAAGTTCAACATTGCGCTTGCTATATAGGATAATGCAATTGCATTCGGGCCACGTGACTTTGCTGCGAATAGAATTTCAACCCCTTAACGGTCCCCAATGGTACTTATGACGCTGGATGGCCTCACATTGGGCTCTGCCCCATATTTCTATTTATCGTTGGTTTATTCTTACGTTCATATTTCACAAGGTACTGTACAGACGCATTTATGGTGTGGTGAAATATATAACCACATTATTGCAAATTGTCCGCAGAGTGTGCCAGTAAAAAAATTTTGAAAATCGGTAAGTAATTGGTGAAGATATGGGCAAAAGTAAAGTGCCACGTTTTTTCATGGTGTATTAAAACAACCAGAAAACAAAGCATTATCCTTACCTCATCAGACGCGTCCATAGCCTCAACTTGCTGCTGCTGCTGTTGTCTCTTCTGGCGTTTGTTTTGTTGTCGTTTGTTGCCACCTGTTTGCCGCTTACTCTTGAGACCGGAGCCTGTGAAAAATAAACCAGTGTTCGGTGTTGAAAGATATGATGTGCTTCATCAGACTCACACCTCAATCTCTAATGGTTAAAGGTTGTGTAGAGCTTGTTATAAGAAACCTATCACAAAGCTACGGAGCATCAATAGCCATACAAGATCACACCTGACATAGGTAACCGCAATTCACCTTAATCCCACTTCAACAGGCTGGTGGTACTCGATCTACCTAACCCAGAGAGATGGAAGGCTGAGTGAACCTTGGTGTTCATTATATACCTGGACAGTTAATGATACCAAAATTTAACAATAATACAGTACAACAAAAATGCACTATCAAAAATATTATGCTACCACTATGAGGCCCTAAGCACAAACGTTAGAAATGTTTTACAGTTTTCCTCCAACAAGATCTCTTATTGACAATTCCTTGACATTTTGGTCAATTTCTTGATGCAACACATACTGCATAACAGTGAATAGCATGTCCATTTTCAGCATCATCCATTACAGCCACGTAGGTCTGTTTCACTTTATGTAGCCAAGCATTTCTGCTAAATATACTGTAACAACTTACACCCAGAAAAAACTGTACGCTGCACATATATATGACGTTATGATTGCAAGCAAATATAACTCTAAATCAGACCTAAAAACAAAAACAAACAGACAATGAGTACCTGAGTTGCTAAGGACCTTGAACACCTGCATGGCTTGCTCAAAAACCTCTGGACTGAATATATTGAATGCCCGACAACCTGTCACACAACAAACCAATTAATTGTAAACTAGATGGTGGTTATGACTCTGTTGACTTTTATGCCTCCACCAACATGTGACAACTACAAGACCAAAAAGTGCATTTATGGGTATATTTGACCCCAATGTGACCTCGACCCTTGAGTTGACCTTTTAACCCAAAAATTTTACGCATTCATCCTTGCCGCGAAGTCCATTAGTGGTGAAAGTTTGGCCAAATTCCGTCAAAAAATACCCAAGATTTTTTGCTAACAACATTTGTTCAGGACTCACGCATGCACGGACGAACAAACGAACGGACACACAAACACTGAAAACATAATGCCTCTGAGCACTACGCTGGCGAAGGCATGAAAAAAATAAAGCTGTAAAAATTGATGGGATTCGTCACACAATTAGTTGTTAAAAAAAGAAGTTAACTATTACAAATTTTTAATCATTACCAGCTCTATACATAACATAATTTAGCATTTGGTGTCTGAAGTATATCAGTTCATTTAGCAGCCACTCATCGCACTTCAGACTGTTGCTTAACACACATGCATGAAACCTGTTATAAGTCACTGTCAAATCTGTTTTCATGCTAACCTTAGAACAGATGACACCTGAAGTAAAACGATGACCAACTCACCAGGAATACGCAGCATGAGAAAGTAGAGTCCAGCAGCGACACCGGCACACAATCTGTTGCACACGCTTGCCGACTTCTGCGTGAAACACAGCCCATAAACACAGAATCACATCCATTATCATACTTAAATATAAATTTTATGCAGAAATTGGTAAATGCTCCAGTGCTAAATATTCTCTCTATATGGCATGAGGCATGATCTGGATTACCAGAAAAAAAAGTAATCAAGTTGTTCATCACACCAAAAATGTCATCAGAACATCTTTTTTAAATATCTGGATCTGGATCATTAATACATTTTGACACTAATAGCACTATACAAATTTGCTTCTATGTTTACGTTATGCCTATCAATATCAAGAAAACTTTTTATGCGCGAAAGCAGCTACTGCTTTCAGCGTGTCTCAGCCATCGCAATTCTGTCTGTCCGTCTGTCTGTCCATCCGTCCGTATGTCCGTCACACAAGTGGATCAGTCAAAAACAGTGCAAGATAGGATCATCAAATCTTCACCATCTGCTGCCTGGAAGAACTGCTGCCTGGAAGACTCTTTCAAGAACCATAAAGCTCTTCCATAAATTCGAAAGGAAGTCACCCCGAATGCGGGCACTAAATGAGAGGGGAGGTGGGCAAAATTTGCGATTTTTGGCCAATAAGTCACTGTATCTCAGTAATGGTGCAAGATAGGGCCTAGGTTACTATTAATCACTAATAGGAAGCCGTACACTGGCTCTCGATTAGCGCCGAATTCAATGACCTTGAATGACCTTGAACGCCAAAATAAAGAGTTTTATGGATTTTTTGGTGATTTCGAGCTGTGACACAAGTCTATATCATTCACAAGGTGGCGCCATGGAACTATCGTTATGCGATCCAGATAGAGAATTTGGTATTTGTATATTAACTTAGAGTGAACAACCCAATTTTCAGCTAAACTACTGAACCAGAACTGCTATAGGCTTTCGCGCATCTCGTGAGCATTAGCTCAAATTTCTTGTAAAATACTGCGCCAACACTGGCAACCACATGTGCACAGGCAAAATAGCATAAAAAGATAACATGCTCAGCAGAAGTAAATAACTATATTGAAATCAGTGTTACTGCTTCACAATGGCCAATCTGCAAATAAAAATTCTCACCTCCTTGCCATTAGTTATCAGCTGATAAAGCAAAACAACCAGATGTTTAGTGGACACTCCACCGTCAGCTAGCACCACCCAGAAACCTATCACATCCATATCCAAATAAATACAGTATGTACAGCTTAGAGACAGAAATGATTTCTAACAAAATACTGATATATTTGTGGCAAAATTCACAGTATACACGTGTATTAATGTGTGAATGTGACTGACACTGAACTACAAAGTGTCTGCCATGGAGCTTCATATATGTGCAGAGCTGACAGTTGAGACATAGCAGATCAAAGTTTAAGCATGAATTTTTTGGAAATGTAAAGGATGTATTAAGTTTGGCCGATAACAAATGACTAATAAGTAACTGCTGTAGTTGCTTGAAGGGGATCACTGCACACCTGCCAGTTAACATCAGAAGTCTGATAACAAGACAGATCATTAACAAGAAACTCAGAGCCATGTTTATAGTTTACACTTTAAAACAAATACACCTCTAATAAATGTTAATTAATGCTGACTTTGTGTCGAGGGATGATCCTTATCCAGTGCCCATGGTAACAAGAGATCATGCAATCCAGCCAGCTTATTCGACAGATCCTTGTTATTCAGCAATTCATCCTTCAGATCAGACGCTATCAGCGGGGCTTCAATAAAACCATGATTCCACACGTCTGCTACCCAATCTACAATATTAAAGAGTCAGTCACAAAAGCACCGTTTAACACACATATACGAATGCATTAACATTTTGAAAAATACATTAAAGTATGCACATATATATATCAGTTACTGTCTATGCAGTGTAATGCATAGCTGTCGAACACAAGCTGTCAATTTGAAGTGTTAACGCAATAATTAACACGCATTAATATTTTTAATGCATAAAAAAAAATTGACGCACATACGTAAATTTACTAAATTCTGTAAAGCAAAAGTGGCAATATTCCATTAAACAGTGGTTATGTGACAAATAAAATTAAATGTAATTTAAAATGGTTTTTTTCCTGTTTTCTTCCTGTTTCAACACTACTGTCAAGGTCCTGCGACACAGCCATGAGTTCGTCAGTATCATTTCAGTCACCCTCATGATGTGGTCCACTTAGAACTTCAGCAATATAATGATGCATTAATTATCACCTTAATGCATGCACTAAAAATGTGTATGTGTTTAAGCGTTAACGCTGCTGCCACCTTTGACATTTAATCCAAGATAAGAGCCTTCTCACTGGCCACCCACAGCCGCGGCTGTCCGTGTCTTCCATGCAACAGGTGACTCATCACATGTACGTCTCCCCTCTCTCCCTCACTGCCCAGTGTCCACAGCATCAAGTGCATGCCTGCAGGCAGACACCTGTGATGTGTCTGGAGCATTCAGGCAGCAGCAGCAGCATCGGGGTCACTTTTGCAGATACTGCAAAGGTCAGCCGAGTACTCATCGAGTCCCGGGAAATTGAGAAATAAAATTCTCGAAAATTAACATCCCTAGTAGTAATTAAGGTCGCAGGGATAGTTAGTTTTTAGTGCTTTAATCCATGATTTTTCTAAGATTAGTCTATTTTCTTCCTGAAGTTTTGGAATTATTTCTAAAGGAGGTATTTTGAGGTTAGATATATTGTGATTAAGAGTGTTAAAATGTATTGCTATGGCTGTGTCCTTTTTATGTAATATGTCTGATCATAAAATAATCATAGGATTAAATAATCATAGGTTAAAAGGTTAAATAATCATAGGATTATTTAACCTTTCTTTAAGCATTCTTGTAGTTTCACCTATGTATTTTTGTTGCATTTAGTACAACTTATTAAATAGATTATGTTTTTAATGTTGCATGTCATGTTGTTTTTTATGGTGTAATTTATGGATTTAATATAATTTAGGTTATATATGTGAAAACAGCATTTACAAAGTGAGTGATTACAAGGAATAATGTTATATGCACAGGTTGAAGAGTTTTCTTGAAGAAGTTCTGTAAGTATTTGTATGTCTAAAGTCAGAAAATGAAGAAACATTAATGATCGTTTCATGCTTTTCTAACTATTTTTTAACAAATCGTACATGTGCTTGCAATGCGATCTCCACGTCACAGCTGTTTACTTCAAGCGTCTATCGACCGAGAACGATTGTGACACCGATCGCACTGGATTTTAGTTATTTTAATTGCAACTGAGTGTGACTACAAACCCGAAACCTAACCCTAACCCTGACCCTAACCCTAAACTAAGCGCCACTGAAGTCTTTTCCAGCGCCATTGAAGTCTTTTTTAGCACATACTGGCGCTTTACAAGTCAGATTATTATTATTATTATAAAACTAACCCTAATTCTACACCTAAGTCTAAAGATCTAAACATGGTTGTTCTTGTTTTTTAGATGCCCGTGTGTTTACTTCCGATGGCGAAAAATAGTTAACGCGTTGCCTTAGTTACCAAATAAATACCGGGTACGTTACCTTAAACCTAAACCTAACCTTAACCCTGACCCTATTTTTAACCCTAGCATTAAAACTAACCCTAATTCTACATCTAAGTCTGAAGATCTGAACACGGTCGTTCTTGGTTTTTAGATGCCCACGTGTTTACTTCCAATGTGAATATGTTTGAAGTTATGTTATGTTATATTAGCGAAAGTTTACGACTGCCATGACAGTCCAGTACGATGTTTATGTTAATTTTGAGCGAAGTTATGCTGAAGTTGTTAAAAGTCTTACTGTTACAAAAAGTTAATTGTTTCCACCGCTCAAACGAAACCTCTGACGACAAACATTTTAAATGATTACTGATTGGCGTGATTACTACAACATTTTCAGGTAAGCACACATCTTGTTTGGCCAAAAAAGGTACGTTTAATACTTTACATGGAACAGAATTTTGCTAAAATTATACATGACGTCACATTGGCTATTAAAAGACATAACTTCTTCTTCTTCTTCTTTGGCGTATGGTCAAACTTCAACAAGTTGAAGACTCCTGACCAGTAATGGTTGTGGACATGCCGGCAGTGCTGAGTGCACAAAGAAAAATCATGAACGATGTCCCGGTGCAAAACCAAGTGCTAATTAAAATAGAGAAGTGTCTCTGGTTCCTCACGGAAGGGTCACGGAAGGGCGAGACATGGCATAAAGCCATGTCTATGCCAATTCTTGCTGTTTTACTGTAAAAATATCCCTCTCAACAGAAAAAAAAACAAAAACCCAACAATTTTATTACAGATATATAGTCATAAGACGTAAAAATTTGCAAAAACGTTTTTTGAATCATTAAAATTTGAGGACAGGTTGATAACTTTTACCGTTTGATCATACGCCGAAAAAGAACAAGAAAAAGAAAAAAAATAGTAGGAGAATAGAGCTGACACCTCAGCCACGCCCATTCTACTGCTCAAAAATTTGGACAATAAATCAAAAGAATGCCTTCATAAAACAAAACTTCCATACCGTCTGAAATGGCATTCAAATTTAAACTAATAAAAGCATCCACAAGTTCCGCAATTTCGTCCATAACTATTTATTTTTACTAGAGCTGTCAAGGCGTTTAATTTTTTTAATGCATTAATTAACGCGTAAATTAATGCACCCAGTCCGTCGAGATGGAGAGTAGGAGGTAAATTACCCCGGGCCCGAGACGTTTATGGGACCCGCCTGTAGAACATAGAAAGTTAGAAAAATGAAAAAAAGTTTTTAAAACACATATAATTTTTATTTTTTAAATGTATTTAGACTATTTACTATTTAACTATTACAGTATCTTTATTTTGTATATCATCTCTTGTCCATCATAGAGTCCATCATTTTGTGATGGACTCCACTGTGTTATGCTTATGCGAATTTCTTGCTTACTGTCTTTTGTCAGTTTCATGCGTATGTTTGTATGTCTGTCTGTCCATCACAAAAAGAAACAAACGCTGGGTGAGGTGGAAAACTGAATGATCGTTTGATGGCAAGTTGTGTCAAAAATATTTGTGCCAAAAATTATCAAAATCTGATAATTGCTTTTCAAGTTATAGTCGAAAACGTCGGGATGTTTTTTTCGAGACACAATGTATATATGCGCCGCAATGTCATGAAATACTAATAGTAATAAAGCTAAGTGGCTGAATAAGTGGGAGACAGGAAGAGTGGGCTAAGGTCTATGGGTCGAAAATGTGGACTGGTTATCGCGTGAACAGAATTTAGTAAGTGAATGAAATAAATTTACGCATGTGCGTTAATTTGTTTAACGCGCGTTAATTTATTAGCGCATTAACGCGTTAATTAACGCGTCAACTGTGACAGCTCTAATTTTTACACCAACCGCGAAAATTTTCGAAAAAGTAAACAAAACCAAAGACGTTCTATTAACTGCTAACAGTGCGCAAAAGAAAACAATCCAAAGCTAAAGCGGTAAACTAAAACACCGTAAAATCATTTTGTGTTTGAAGGCCGTGCTTGCTTGCTAGCGGCGGACGCTCGTGGGTGTAACATTTTAAAATTGCTCTATGCACTGCACTTTAATTAAAACATTTTGAAAAAAGCAAAGTGGACTAAAAAGCGGACTTTTTCTGTTGTGTAGCTGTTGTGTAGACGCTTCTTTTCTTCATTTTCTTTTTTCCCTTTTTTAGCTTAGCGTTTTTGTGTTTTGTGTATGTGTTCTTGTGTTTTATGGGCCATGCTGCCTGGGTCAAATAAAATGATGATGATGATGGTGATTACTCTCTCCGCCGCTATACCCGGCAATTTTTCTGATCTCTGCTCGCCTTAGCTAACGTATGTTTCTCAGTCACCACGGAGCTATCAATAATTATTATTTATACTTCCATGCTCAGTCACTTCTGCTGTCTTAGTTACCTAAACTTGCTACTGCAGTATGTGGCTTAATTAGGCTACTTCCTCTTTATCCAGACTCCTATAGCTTTTTGTTGTAAACTTCTTTAGTGGAGCGGTATCAGTATGTATACGTGTATACTGTAGAGAGCATAGCAAAACAGTGAGCGAAATTCATGCATGAGTTTATATCATCCTGCCTATATACGTCGGCAGTCGGGGCGAAAAAAGCCCAACTGTCGCTATGAAGGACGCGCTAGAGTCTATGCAGTTGCAGTGCTGACTTTCAAGGTCAACCAAGGTCGATGATTTTCATCTCATCTGAAAGGGCGCGTATGCCACTTCGTATTAACTGATTATAGTAACCTGGGCCCTATTTTTCAACGTTTCCGAGTTATGGCCAGTTTTTCGTTGAAAAACGCACTTTCTCTACCCCTCCTGCTCCATTTAATTCTAAATTTGAAAATGTTCCCCTTGCACTATATCGCTGAAATTTCGCATGTTTGCCGAATTATTCATGTAAAAAGTTTTCTCCTACAAACTAACGCTTAGCCGCAATACATCCGTTAAGGACGACGACGGACAGCCGACAGACGACAACGGTGACGTAGACGGAAAAATCTCAAGTGGTTGTCGAGATTCGCGAGACATTTCACATTTACTAGCCACCCTATAGAGCGATCGTGAATGTGTTCGTCACTCTGCTTTCCGATTGGACATTCGTCAGTGAATCATAGTTTGGAGCTAGAACGCAAAAATGTTGATGAAAATATGAATCCAAACTAAGTCGCTTTAGCATTGCTGAATTTGTTTTTATATGTTTTATTTTTGTGTTAAAAATTAAGTTATGCGTTGGCTTTATGTTGTAAAGTGATTTTTAATATAATTGGCTTTCAACACACGTGTGTAGTTTCTAGCTCTGTCGTGTGGTCGGTGACAAGCGCGAGCAGCAGGTACGTGTCGCGCTGCCCGAGTCACTTGAGTACTAGGAAGTGACCGTTTGTTAGTGTGGTAGTTTTGTTGATTCGTACAGCTAATTGCTCGAAAAAGTTGATAACAACTGTATTAGCGTTATTAGAACTGTGTGAACACTTAGGAACCTAACTAGTAAGCTGTTTACCGCTGATATAGCCGATTTTAACTTGCCGGCGGTGACAGCAGCGTAGCGCCTGACAGAGCTTCTGCGCTTATTACTTGACGCAGTTTCATTACAGGATCGGCCTCATCCAGTCGTATCGTCATGACGTCCGAGCTTGGGATTTCCGGTCCGGAGCTGGCGTACCTCGTTGTCGAAAAGGGCACCGTGAACGACCCGGCAAGCCAGGCGGCATGGGCGGCCAAGAAGCTGATCTGGGTGCCGCACGAAGTGCACGGCTTCGTGGCGGCGTCGGTGGTGGAGGAACGTGGAGATGAGGTGGTCGTCCAGATCGAGGAGACTGGCAAGCGCGTGGCGTGCAACAAGGACGATGTGCAGAAGATGAACCCGCCCAAGTTCGACAAAGTGGAGGACATGGCGGAGCTGACGTGTCTGAACGAGGCATCCGTATTACACAACCTCAAGGACCGATACTATTCCGGACTCATTTATGTAAGCACTTTGCTTCTGTATTACTGAGTGGCACTAAATACCAAAAACTACTAAAGGCAACAAGGTTGTTTCTATACTTTTTGATACCTGTTGTCAAAGATACCGAAAACAACTTAAATACTGAAAACTATCGAAAAACCATAACCCTAAATAAAAACTACCGAAAACAACCTTTTTGGTAGTTTTCGGTGCTGCTGCGTTGTGGACTGAGGGTACATCATTCTCTTGTGTAGACTACTGTCATACAGTCTTCAATGCTGCCTTTGCAGGGCACTGAGCATACAGTGCCTGCTGTGACTGTGACCACTGCTGATCATTCACAGACATGCACCGTGCAGGCAACTTAGCAAGCACTGTCTGGCGACAGCGGCTTGTGACCGTGCATCAACGTCCAGTATAGACTACATTATGTGTCCCAACCTAATAACAGTAAAGACCAGAAGCCAAGCTATCGCTAGGATAGGCTGACTATACCGCCTACATCCGAAGCCCCAGCATCCACGGAGAGATTCAAGCGATTTGTCAGAGGTGACTCAGTTCCATGTACGCTATGTTAACGCTGTCTCATAAGCTACAATGAACGCTAGTATAACAGATATTGCATATGGTCATAATTGCCAAGTAAGAAACGAACAAGGAGAATATCAGATGCAGGTTTTGCAAATGTTTTTCACTATAAAAATGCCTTGCTTGGGAAGACACACTACAGCCTATACAGTTCCTGTTGCAGTACTGACCTTCAAGGTCAGTGATTTTTCATCATTTGAAAGCCAGTATGTGACTTCCATTTAGTGATCAGTAGCAACCTAGGCCCCTATCTTGCTCCGTTTAGCCACAGTACATCCATGATGGATATACAGACGGACTACAACCATGACAACAGCTCGACTGCTACTAAAGAACGGTCGGCTAATAAAAGTGAAAGTCCGCTAACGGGCTATAGGTAGAGGTCGACCGAAACCGGATTTTTCAGTTTTGGCCAAAACCGAAAGTGAGCGTCCAGATTCGGCCGAAACTGAAACTGAAGATAGCTGTCTCAGACATTTACTGTGTTAATATAAATGCAAACAGAAATGTAAATCGCCGTTATAATGCCAGTATAAAAATACTCATACACTTAAGTGTCTGACGCAATTTATCAAATTTATGCCTACTAATTCGCATCAGTTCACATCTCAGTCGACTTTCAATCGGCAGCTGTGACTGCATGTACATTGTGTGTGGTGGTGGATAGCGGCCGCAACTCAAGATGAGCCAAGAGCCCGGACAGGTGGCATCTGGAAACTGGGCTGTAACTAAGTAAATGCTGGTATCACTGTCTCCGCTTGCTGACCACACAACCCCTATAGTAGCAACTGACTGAGTTACATGACACTGCACAAGGCTGAGGCACAGATGTCGGCATTGAACAACTGCCGCATGCAGACTCTGTGCTGCAGACAGCATGGACCAGCGTGACAGCCACCATTAGGTCAGTATGGTTTCGATGCGGAATCCACTCACAGTTTCGGCCTAAACCAAAATTCATTACAGTGCATCCCACCAAAACCGAAACCAGACCAAAAGTGTCTTTTACTGTCAGATTTGGTGCCGAAAGCGAAATTCGGTTGACCTCTAGCAATAGCCCTTTTTCACGAGTCAAATGTGACCAGAAGTGCTGGGCAATGTAGGAAGTGGCAACTGATTATCATAAGCCGGTGATACTGCAGTGCACTATGCGGCCATCTATTGTCTGCGTCAACAACGAACACTAGGCCCAGTAGACGGCATTGCAGGTTTTGCCTATCTTGTATGCTGCCTTATAGGGACTTCTCACATGAAAACTTAAAAGGTTTAGGATTGCAGTTGCACAGGCGAGTAGAACGCATAGCTAGACAGATGGCTGTATTTCATGCTGACACTGGACTTACATCTTAATTATGCTGCGGAGCCTGAAATGGATTAGAAACTGTACAGGCGCTGCGTTGATTTAACGTTCTCATCAGTAATCATTCATGTAAATGAGTTCTCGCTACAGACAACTGAAACGTCAGCACTACATTATAAACTCGTGCATTCTTCGCAAATGTAAAACTGCAGAGCACTCTACAGAACGGATATTATATCAGTGCACTGCCAGGGATTCTCATGTTTTATTCTAGGCTGTAAAAATGAACCACAGCAATAGTCAAAATTTTTGTACCAGCACTAGAACTTTCAGTCTGGATTTTTACGCACAAAGCGCGTATTATTAAGAATCATGAATCCTGAATTTGGGTCATGATAAGGTGGAATGCAAATATGAAGACAATATCAAAGTTTTGTAAAAAAATGTTATTCATCAGGTGAAGAATACACGTTAATGTCATATTTGCATTTTTGAGCTCGAAACTTTCAATTTATAAGTGTAACAACAAGAAATTTGAGCTAATGCTCACGAGACTTGCGAAGCGCTATAGCAGTTTCTTGCAAACTGTCAATCTCCAGCCATTTCGTCGCAGTTCATTCTTAGAGTGTGCGCTGCAGCCAAAGATCGCGAAAATCAATAAAAACCCCTTATTTTGGAAGTTCAGGGTCTTGTCAAAGTCATCAGTGTTGATACGACTGAAAAGCTTGTCACTATAGCTGTTTGTGATAGGCAGAATGCCCATGCCTATCTGCAACCGTTTTCACGAAAGACTGGCCAACAACCTGAATGGTAAAATAACGACTTTTACATGGGTACCACTCTTTGATGCTCTCATGCACAGGTTTCCTTAAACCTAGAAAATCGACACTTGGACTGTTTAAATCTACGTTCAATGCTGAAAAGTTCATATGCAGTTTCTCCATGTCTATCTCAATTGCTTTAGGCGCAATTCGCTCTTGGTATGTGTCTCGCAGCCCGAAATCGCCAAAAAATCCATAAAACCCCCTATTTTGGCGTTCAAGGTCATCCAAGGTCATTGAATTCGGTGGCAATCGAGAGCCAGTATACAACTTTCTATTAGTGATTAATAGTAACCTAGGCCCTATCTCTCAGCGTTATTGAGGTACAGTGACTTGTTGGCTAAAATTCGCAAATTTTTTCTACCCCCTTTCATTTAGCGCCCTCGTTTGGGGTGACCCTCTCCAACTTTATGGGAAAGCTGAACGGTTCCTGAAACTAGAGTCTTCCAGGCAGCTGACGGTGAAGATTTGGTGATCCTAGCTTGCATCGTTTTGGACTGATCCACCCATGTGACAGACAGACAGACTTACGGACGGACAAAATTGTGATGGCTAAGGCGCGCTAAAGCAGTCAAACTGCTCTCGCGCATAAAAATGTCAAATGTCAAAAATGAATTTTATAGTGCATTCTTATTAAAAACCTTTTAATGCACTGATGCTTTGTTGGCGTTGTCTAAAGCATTTTCACTTAGCTTTTTACTTATCGCGATGCTATGGTGTGTCAGAAACTTTTAAAAAATGTGTGCCTTTTAACCCTTTTTGCTATATAAATTAATAGTGCATTATATTGTAAATTGTAATGTACTGTGCTGGTGCAGACTTACTCGGGGCTGTTCTGTGTGGTTGTGAATCCATACAAACGCCTGCCAATCTACTCCGAGAAGGTGATTGAACTGTACAAAGGCAAAAAGCGTCATGAAGTGCCTCCACATGTCTATGCCATCGCCGACCAGTCTTACCGCAACATGCTCCAAGGTACGTCCACCAAACGTCTGTGGTCTATGGTACATGCAGTGGTGGATCCAGAAATTTGGAATGAGGAGGTGGAAGGGTAGAGATGGAGGATGGGGAGGGGCTGTGCCCTCTTGCCAGAAGATTTTTTTGAATTTATGCAAAAATAATGCATTTTCGTGCAAAGTTTTCACCTGTTTCAAGATGCATCCAGTCAACATGGGAGCCCCCTCTTGAATCAGCCACTGTACAGGGTGCTGCAGGAACATTTTTGAATGCTGAAAAATCGGTAGGCGGTCATGTTAAAAAGTCTATAACTTTGTTGTTTTTGAACAAAATCACATTTTACTTGAATGTTTGATGTAGAAGGTTTCACTAAATAAAGCTGTAAAATTTCAAATTAAAATCCCAAACGGTTGCTGAGAAAATGGCGAAAAACTTTGGGGGTCCACTTTTTTGCCACACCGTGTACATGCTATACTTGTGGCCAATGGCTGGATCGAAACGTACAGATGATAAGGCCTGCAAAATTTCAGTGCTTCCAGTTGCGATTTGTCCCTAAAATACGTTGCATTTCTAAAATATTTATTAGATTCTGCCAAAAAAATTTTGCAGTTTTTAATTTGTTTTCCCCAGGTACCCGGTAGTGCAAAAACACGATGTTTCCACCCTGTATGCAGCTGCGATGTACTGGCAAAGTTGAAACATTTTCTCGAGTTTACCAGTTATTGGTCGAATGCGTCTTGCTACTCACACATTATACCGAGGTCTAGGTCTAGTGTTTACCTGTACGACGTGTGTGCGGTCTCTATCAGTGTTACCTGTAGTGTTTACTATATGTACACCTGATCATATTACCGTACGTCACTGCTGGGCCACTCCGCTCTGCTCATCCTGTTTATTTAGCCAGAATCACTTTTATCACTTCGGTCTTAATTGTGTGGATCATTAGAACGTGAGAGGAGGCGCTATAAGAATGCAGCAGTGTAGGCCTAAGAGAATTCTTAAGTAGTGGCTCACTGAAGTTCGTTGGGCCTGGCGCCGGTGTCTTCCCCATGAAAAATCCGCCTGGAGAGAGAAAATCACAGAACTGATAAATTGTCGACCAGGGGAAACTTTTCTGCGGGCGATCCTATAATGGGACACCCGCCTATCTGTATCACAAGCTATATAGCTGCTATTTGCATGACAACGCGTGGCGCCGCGCGCACGTGCTGGGTGGGTGTAGGGGGGAGTGAGGGGTGGATTGGGAGGAGGATTGGGGGTGAGTGTCACCGATAGCTGTTACCATATATTTTATGTATTTGCTACAGTGTCTGCCTAGTCCGCATGCCGACTTGTTTATACCTTACAGTGTGATTTTCGTTAACGGCGACAAAAACGACGATGTTGACTTATGACTGTCGCGGGTCGCCACGTTAGAAAAATAATTTAGATAAGAATTTTGAGCTAATGCTCACGAGACGCGCGAAAGTTGTTCCAGTTCATTAGTTTAGCTGGTAATTGGGGTGATCATGCTAAGTTAATATACAAATACCAAATTCTCTATCTGGATCACGTAACGATAGTAGCGTGGCACCATTTTGTGAATGATACAGACTTGTGTCGCAGCCCAAAATCGCCAAAAAATTCATAAAACCCCCTATTTTGGCGTTCAGGGTCATTCAAGGTCATTGAATTCGGCGCCAATCAAGAGCCAGTATACGACTTTCTGTTAGTGCTTAATAGTAACCTATAGGCCCTATCTCGCACCGTTACTGAGATACAGCGACTTATTGGCTAAAAATTGCAAATGCCCACCCTTTCTTATTTAGCGCCCTCGTTCGGGGGGACCCCCTTCGAATTTATGGAAAAGCTTTAAACAGATTTTTAAGCAGATTCGTTAACGATAACTAAAACTGAACCGAGAAAATAACAGCAACTTCAACGAAGTAGTAAATATTTTTAAAACTGATACGAAAGCAGAACGAGAATCACACTGGTGTAGTATCGTCACACGACCCTCTGATGTGTACCCCATAGGCTGTACATTCACATTCAGACTGATTCAGTCAGTTACTATACGTGTAGTTGACTGCCCCAAGCAAGCATGACTGACGCCGAGTCTCCAATGTCTGGTCACGTCCGCTGTTTATATAACGCCTGAAAATAATTGTTTTTGGCGCTGTACGCGGACGTAATTAGCCGGCAGCTGGCATAATTATTTCTGTGTAACGATCAAGTCAGCTGACACTACATCATTACCTTGTGACTTACTTGTGTTGTGTATCTTTCTAGCAGTTTTTTTTCAAACGGTATAACTCTTTATGGAAAACCTATCTCAGAATTACGGAGCGTCACCTGCCATGTGGGATCACACAGTGTTACCTGCCATTCGACACAGGTGAACGCGCCTCACCCGTAACCCCAGCCAGACAGGTCGATACTCGACTTGCCTACCATGGCGGGATGGAAGACTGAGTTAACCTATGTAGGGGTTGGTTATATACCAAGATGGTTTATTTGTCATTAGACAGTCACCCATCCAAGTATTAACCACGTGACCAGGAGTTGAACCAACGACCTCGCTATCGCAAGTCCAGCTTCTGACTGCTGCCACGGCGATTCACATACTTTTTGATTACCGTACTGGCAGGATAAGTATGCCACTGAGCTGTGTTAAAAATACTGCAGTGATATCCAGTTTTGCTGTTTAATGTTCACATCTGCTGAATCACTGTAGATCATTCACGCCGTTAATCTGCATGCCCGAACATCTGACAGGCTTTTACGAGCTACTATTTCGTCTTTGTCGGATAACTAAGTGTTGATAAAATGTCCAAAGTGAGACCATCATTTGCAGAAGTCAGAGTGGTCTGAATGCATCAGACACATTCTGTCTTATTGCCTTCTAGAACACACGCCTGCAGCTTTATAGTCATATAATGTGCGGAAGCAATGCCGAGCGTGAAAAATTAACACTTTGACATAAGTCACGTAATAATGGCATGCTATATTTGCAGCCATATTTTCTGACAGACTGTCGCATTGCGTAAGACGTGGTTGGGTGCTTGCTTGCTAGCTGAGTTGAGAGCACTGAGTGAGCCGTGTGATTGCCAGGTATTCCGCTGTATAGCTGTTAACATACGGCATTGACATCTGAGGATGAATTGAGCCGCTGCTGCAGCATTGAACGTGTAGGTGCGTTGAGAAATGTCCACCGTCCGGCGTCTGTCAGAGCCTGATGTCATTGGCACGTGGGTGGGAGTGAGGCAATGACGCGCTTTAGTGCTCTGACTGCCCAGGCACTTGCCGTCTGTCTGTCTGTCCGTCTGGGTCAGCGCAGTGAGGCGTGGGTACCTGTGACGACCTCGGTGACCTCTGATCTGAGGCAAAGGCAAAAGACAAAGTCCAGTACTTGCTATAGTGCTTCTTACATGAGACCTACTCAAAACTAGAAGCGCTTTACAATCTCGGAAGTGGCGGCTGATTGGCATAAGCTCACAGCGCACTATGCGGCCATCCATTGCCCGCGTAAACGAACAATTGGACCCGCGGTTTGCAGCTAGCAGACATACCGCCGCCCCAATCAGCCACACTAGGCCTTCATTCCGTAGCCCGTAAGCTACTAGTCATTTCCAGTTCCAGATGAGGTACGATTCATCAGCACTGTGTCCAGCCTGTAGACTGCAGCTATGTCTGGAGTTGAGGAAGGAGCTAGTTGACGCAGTCGTGTGAGTCAGCAGTGACGCTAGCCATCCAGTGACTTATCACATATGTTTATGGTGCTGCAGGTTTGATAATCTGTGACCACTGACCAGCCATACGCTATACACAAGTACACATGCCAGCGCTGTCATGGAAATGATTCAGCTGCTTGACTAAGTAACCATTGCCAGTCTGCCATGCAACGTAATATCTCAAGTGGCAATAATCCTGTGTGCAGAGTCCTTGAGCGTTGAAATCTGATATGTACTGCTGGAATCCCAGACAAAAGGCCACCAAGCTAGTTTTTTGCCATGTATAATTTAACTTGATAAAGTAATGAATTTAATTTCGTGACTTTTGTGCAAAAACATTGTCTTATGCTGTATTTGGGTCTTTCACGTGCGACTTTGAGCTCGAGACGACAGAGGAGCATCTTTTGATGACTCGCTCCATTGAACCCAGAAAAATAAAGCAAAATGGGCTTAATAAACGACAGCAACAAGAACTGTCAATTTATTTCATAGTATATAGTGTGGCGACTTTTGAGTTATATTTCCGAAAGGATGTGCACTTTATTTGGAAGAAGACTGATACTGAAAAACCAGCTTTGTGGCCTTTCGTCCAGTGACTTTTTGTCCGTCCACTGTACTGCTGGACTGGATACGTTTGTCCCGTTCTCTTAGATTAGCCGCGAAACGACCACATTCCAGTCAGGTAGAGTTTAAACATCTTTTTGCATCAGAGAAACCATAAGGGTCAATCAGTTTGTTTATGTACAGTTCTTGTGTCCGGCCATTTTTCGTTGGTAACATCTTGAGTGCAGTTGCCAGTTAATATGGCGCAATGGTCCAAGATCCGTCATTCAAAAACTTGCAGACAAAGATTTTTTGGTGAATATTAAAATTTTGTCATTTTTAGTGCTCAATCAAAGTAGCATCGTCAGCATAAACAGCAATAAATGTCAATGGCTGTTTTCTTGAATATACAACTGTCTGATTTCAACTAAACAAATCCAAGTTCTATCACACTGGCTGCGTGCATTTCTTCCATTATGCAGTTGTCTGCACTGATTGGCTATGCCGAATTTTTCACTAGCCGCTAGGCAACGAGGAACAGTTCTGGGGGTCATCTGGTGGATGCTTGAAGCACTTGCTTCATGTCCGCTGATCAAGTTGCACCCAGCTTCTTTACTGGTGGTCACATTCCGTCCATCAGGGTGGTAATAATAATAATGATATTTTTGTGTTTATAGGCACGAACCTTTGTTTTACAGAAGGCTTAGGCTAAAAATATTGTACTGTGGTATGGCCAGCGTTTTGTTCTATTTAACGTTGCTCAGGGCATGACGCACTGCTCGCGGTCCGCTGCCTGGGAATTTCATGTAATTTGGAAAGTGGTTACCCTGCATGCGTGAGGTACCTGTAATGGCATTTGCAGCTGTCGACACAAACGAACGTGTCATTGCTTAGCATAACAAGGTGATTGGGTTGCTTTAGATTAGCATTCTGTGCGCCACGCTTAGAACAATGCTGATCGTTAATTAATACAAACTGCAACAACACACGTGCCGTCGTGCACGCACTGCTTGTACTGCAATGCATTCTCAATGGGTTTTTTCTTATTGGAACCTCTTCTGGTTGTCACAGACCTAAGATTGGGGAATAAGCGAAGTTGAAGCCATATCCGGATGGCTGCACTGCACAGTATGTGGGCATTGGGCCGACGTACTTTACAAGTTTTGTATGGATTAGATATTGTCAATTATGTAACAATTTGGCTTTTTGTGTTGGAATAATTCCGCTGGCACATTTCGATAACACTTGAGACTAGTCACAGCTAAATAAAAGGCCCATTAGAACGAAAGCCCACCAGAACAAAAGAAAAATATTCATTCTGTTGGGACGGAGCAGCAGGAAGCGGAAATTTGCTTACACTCGATGTCGTTAGTATTAGACTTTGTGCATGGGTGAGTGTATATAGTGTATATAAATAATGCCAGAGTCTGGGACTGTGAACGACAACAACGTCTTAAGTGAGTGTCTGTCAGTGAGTTGGTCAGCGACGTTGGCTGGCTGAATACTAGCAGTTAGCAGCAGACAGTTGCAGTCGACAGTCGGTCGCGACGTGACCCCCATGACGTGACGGGCCCAGTAGCGTGTTCGTAGATCATACATCAGTAGGCGTGATTGTAACTCGGACATTAAGAGTAATGTTTTCCCCGCGGTAGCAAATAACGCCACCACGTACGCGCTTAAAATTAGACCATTGCTAGCGAGAAACGTGATGGCTCAGTCAAATGTCAAATGTAGATTTATATGGCACATTATCGTAAAAACCTCCGATGCGTGAACACTGGACACGGTCGGCGAGAGTGCGCTGCGGGTTAAGGTCCCCGTTCGGAATTGTATATTTTTTGTCATCAACTTTGTAATTTTTTATGTCTGGCATGAACATTTTTTGAATTTTTTGAACGCCAACTTACGATTTACGAAATCACTTAGCCTGCAACTTAACGGAGATTTAGCGTTAACTTTAGGCTTACAGTTTAGGTTAGGTACTCAGGGTTAGCTTTAGTGCCAGTATTCAATGATTACGATTAGAATAGGTTTTAGTTGCCCACGCCGCGTGCTCGTGTATGATCTACGAAACGAATACGCAGACGGTCGGTCGGCTGTCTGTCTGCGTGACTGTTTAGTACTACGGCTGTAGTGACACAGTCACGATATACTGCACTGCAGACATTGCGACGCCTGCAAGTGCAGCTTGCTTGTTCGCTCGCTTTGCTTTGCAGTCGCTCTACAATTTACAGCTTACTTATCAGTTCTTCTGAGCGTCGATTGGAATGTGTCGCGCTGCCCTGCATCGATTCTGCTCAGGGGCGTATAAACTTTGGAGCAAATGATGCAAGAAAAAATAGGGGGAAGGGTTTTTTCGGAAATCAGATGTGAGAGGGTTGGACTAATTCTGCATTTCTGATATATTGCGTATAGGCGTCCAATACTTAACGCGGGTAAAGACCGGAAGTGTTCTGTGACGCCTAGAATGCACCAAATTCGTTTTTGGCTAGGGCTCCGTCCCGGATCTCGAACTCCTTGTGGGATTTCACGACGCTTGCCCAGACTCGGCTGGTCTGGGGATACCCTTTCCCATTCGCCACCCTCGAGTTTTCAACGCTTGAGTTTGAGGGAAACTTGCTCAAAGGATTTAGGGGTGATAGACGCCTCTGGTTTTGCTTGAGTTTCCCCCAGGGCGGCGACGTCAGAACTCACGTTTCAAGCGTTCTCCCTCCGCCGGTGAATGGTGTGCTTTCAACGACAGATTAGATCAGAATTGAATTGATTGACAGCTTCAGCTAACCAGCCGGCCAGAAG
>Ga0209671_1000300_pt1 | contig 29572 bp, 28 predicted proteins | sample WorMetHERISLAND2_2_FD_187401 | JGI IMG/M metagenome (GOLD analysis project Ga0209671, IMG submission 187401) | Marine gutless worms symbiont microbial communities from Max Planck institute for Marine Microbiology, Germany - Olavius geniculatus... | ecosystem: Host-associated > Annelida >...
CAGGAGAAGAATTTAGCATACCATCAGGCCAAGATCACCGGCTGAGCGTGAGTAAAATTCCATTCATGAAATAAGAAGCATTCATTATCGCTGGCGCTCTAAAAATGTCGATTCCAGCAACAAACCGTTAACTAGTGAAAAGTCAAAATAACTCTGGATTCTGGTCACTGGTCTATGGTTACTGGTACCAGATACCAGGTACCAGATACCAGATACCAGATACCAGATACCAGATACCGGATACCGGATGCCGGATGCCGGATGCCGGTGACTGGTTGCTGGCTGCCTGTCGCTTGTGACCGGTGCCTGGATATCGGGAGCTATTCAGCCAAAGAAAGGTAAAGGCTCGCGGCGTACAGTAAATTAAAGGTATGAGGTATAGGGCACAAGGTTTAAGGTCAGCGGCATCAGGCTTCGTTAAAACTACGCCCCGACAGGTCGCGGTGGAAATACAAAATTGGCTTTAGGCATTCGGCATTCGGCACACGGTCTATGCGATGGTATAAGGTATAGGGTGTAGAGTGTAAAGTTTAAGGTTGGAGGCATCAGACTTCGTTATAACTACGACCCGACAAGCCGCAGTGGAAATACGGGCGCGGTTTTCGGCATTCAGTGTTGGGCGCACGGCAAACGGCACAGCGGAAGGATACATCATTTAACCTTACACCTGATTCTTTGTATCCTAGACCTTGATTTCTTATCCTCTCGGCTTAATTTCAACTTGAATGAACTTATTGCCCAAAACACTTTATTATCATGCAGGCGAGGAACAACAAATGAAAGCAATTGTGGTGAAATCGGAAAATGGGAAGCATCAATTGTTGTGGCAGGAGGTCCCTGATGTTAAACCGGGTCCCGAGCAGGTACTCGTCGATATAAAAGCGACGGCGGTGAATCGGGCTGATTTGCTGCAGGCCATGGGGCTGTATCCGCCACCGCCCGGCGAATCCGATATTCTCGGTTTGGAAATGGCCGGCGTAATTTCTGCCATGGGAGACCGGGTGAGGGGGCGTAGAATCGGCCAGCGAGTGATCGGGCTGCTGGCCGGCGGCGGCTACGCCCGGCAGGCCGCCATTAATTCCGACATGCTCCTCGAACTGCCGGACAACTGGTCGTTTTCTCAAGGGGCCGCCGTTCCGGAGGTCTGGTTGACGGCCTTCAGCAACCTTTTTATGGAAGCCCAACTTCTGTCCGGTCAAAAAGTCGTGATCCATGCCGGGGGCAGTGGGGTCGGCACCGCCGGCATTCAAATGGCCCGTGAGGCGGGGGCCGAGGTGTATGCAACCGCCGGTACCGCCGGCAAGCTGGATCGATGCCGTCAATTGGGCGCCGCCCTGGGTGTCAACTACAGGGAACAGAATTTTGTCGAGGAGATCATGGCGGCCACCCGGGGCAGGGGGGTCGATGTCATACTGGATCCTGTCGGTGGTCCTTACCTTGCTCAGAACCTGGAGCTGTTAAAGGAAAATGGGCGGCTGGTGAACATCGGCTTGCTCGGCGGCGGCACGGCTGAAATAAACCTGGGCACCGTTTTGGGAAAAAGCCTCAGAGTCATCGGCTCGCGCCTGCGCAGCCGACCGCTGGCACAGAAAATAGAGATCACCCGAAAGTTTGCCGACAGTTTCTGGCCGATGTTTGCGACCGGGAGGCTGCAGCCGGTCATCGATGCGGTTTACCCGATCCAGGAGGCCCAGGCCGCCCATGATTATGTGCGCGAAAATAAAAATACCGGCAAGGTCGTTCTGGATGTCGGCCCATCAATTTAGCGCCATAGAAGTGAATTCAATATGCTCCTGACGGATTTCATCACGAAACCACGAAAGCTGGGAATCATGAAAATACGGGACCAGAAACAATATTAAGGAATACTGAGGATAATCTACAGTCCGAGACTCAACCGATCATGGAATACTGGCGTGATGGAGTATTGGAGTATTGTAATCAGTCGGTCGGCACTGCGGCCCTCATTCCATTACTCCAGCACTCCAACACTCCAATTATTGGAAACTAGTAAAAAATCACAAGCTCCTCGAAGATTAGCCTTATTTTGGTTCATCAGACCGCAGAAATATTATATGCTTTATTTCCCGTCATTCTACGGTCCACTCAATTTGGTATGTATTCCGGGTGATGGAGGCGATGTGCCGGTCAAAGAAGAAATGCTCGATGCGCCAATCGCGATCCAGATAGCGGATCTGTAAATGCCGCTCGTCGATGATCCGGGTAACCCGGCATTTCAAGAGATCTTTCAATCCCGAGCCGGAGACTTTCACCAGGGCTTCCTTGGATGTCCAGTACCGGAAGAAGGTTATCAATGATCTTTCTTGGGGATCGGCCAGATCCCACTCGCCGTCACCGGCCGTTTTGGCAAACAGCCCCCGGGAGCAGTCGCGGATACGCTCGATGTCGATGCCGATGGGTTCCGGCGCGACCACACCAGCCACATACTGCGTTTTGTGGGTTACGGACCAGTACAGGCCGTTGTGGGGCAGGGGGGCGCCGTTGGCATCCTTCTTTAGCTCACCCAGGCGTATGTCGCTTTTGTGGGCGGATCGTTTTAGCGCCCGCCGGGCATGGCGGCTTAAGAATTTGACCCGGTCCCGGGGCTTATAATCCTCCACTTCCGCCGGCACCGCCAGGATGACGGGATAGATCGTCTGATTGCGGAATGCGGACTGCGGAATGCGGATTTTCTTAAAAGCCATTGGTCATCTGTCTTCTGTTTTCGGTCCTCTGTTTTCCGTCATCTGTCTTCTGATATCCAACGCCTCCCGATACACCTTGTTTTTGGAAAGGCCGTATTTTTGGGAAAATTTTTTGGACAGACCGGCAACGGATTCTCCGGACGAACTCAATTGATCCCGAATCTGCATTCTAACCGTTTCCCATTGGGCTTCACGGTTTTCATCCCTCCCGGCGATCAGGAGAGTGCACTCCCCTTTGATCGAAGGACGTGCTTTCAGAATTTCCAGTATTTGCGACAGCCGGCCTCTGATAAATTCCTCGTGCAGCTTGGTCATTTCCCGGGCCAGTACACCCTGGCGGTCTCCGACTGTGTTGATAATTTCATCGATAAGCGTCAGGATTCAATGGGGCGATTCGTAAAATATCAGCGTGCGGGGCTCCCGGGAGAGATCTTCCAGCTGTCTCAGCCGTTTGGTCTTTTTTTTGGGCAGGAATCCCGCAAAGGTGAAGGCATCGGTCGGCAGACCGGCCGCGCTCAGGGCCGCGGCGGCGGCAGAAACACCTGGAATGGGAACGATGGGCACGCCGTTTGCGGCGGCGGAATTTACCAGGCGATAGCCGGGATCGGATACTGTCGGGGTTCCGGCGTTGGACACCAGGGCGATGGATACCCCGTGCTGCAGTTTAGCCAGAAGCTGCGGCGTGCGCTCCTTCTCGTTGTGCTCATGATAGGAAATGAAGCTGCCCCTGATGCCGTGATATTCCAAGAATCTCCGGGTTTTGCGCGTGTCTTCGGCGGCAATCAGATCGACCCCGCCCAATACGGCAAGGCCTCTTACGGTAATGTCGTCCCGGTTGCCGATGGGGGTGGCAACGACGTAAAGGGTGCCCGGGCTGACGGTGTTTATGTTGTTTTTCGAGCTATTGGCACTCAATACGATATCCCCGGTTCTGAAATCTAATATTTCCCGGTTTTACCCGTAAGCGAGTTCGAAGGCATTTTTGACAATTTCTATTTGAGGTTCGTCCTGGTTGACACTGACGGTGACGACATCGAATCTGGCATGGGCGTCGCCCTGGCGGGTCGCTTTTAAATATTGCAGGGCCACCATGGAAATTTTGCGCTGTTTGCGAGGCGTCACCGCCCATTTCGGACTTCCATAGCGCAGCGACCGGCGCGCTTTTACCTCCACAAAGACGATGGTTTTCTTTTCTTTGGCGATGATGTCGATTTCGCCCAGGGGCGTGCGATAATTCTGCTCGACGACCTTATAGCCGTTTTTCTTCAGATACCAGGCGGCGAGGGATTCCGCTTTCCGGCCGAATTTTTGTCTTTGGTTCTGCATGGTGAATGCCGGCTTGTGCGTCAATACAGAATTGCATTTCCTGGCAAGCGACATTAGCATGTCGGCCTGAAGGTCAACAAGCATAAACTAATTTAGCCACGAATTGACACGAATTAGCACGAATTGAGGTAACCAAATTAAAACTAATTTCGTGATAATTCGTGCTCGCTAGTGGCTTCTTTCGGATATCTGAATAGCAAGGTGAAGTTGAAGCCCATCAAGCCGGCGCCACCGAACCGAGAACCTTTGAACCCGGAACCTCTGAACCCCATATCAAACATACTCCCTTACCCCTTTGAAACTGCGGCGGTGGATCGGGCTGAAGCCGAATTTTCGAATGGCCTCTTTGTGAGCTTTGGTCGGGTAGCCTTTGTGTTTGGGAAAATCGAACTGGGGATAGTAATGGTGGTAAGTGTGCATCAGGCGGTCCCGGGAGACTTTGGCGATGATCGATGCCGCGGCAATTGATATGCTTAAGGCGTCGCCTTTCGGTATCGATTGCTGGGACAGTTCGGAGGGGATCGGGAAAGTGCCGTCGATCAATAGATGATCGGGCTGCGGATCCAGATTTTCAACTGCCATTGCCATGGCCAGCAGCGAGGCCTGCAAAATATTGATGCGGTCGATTTCGACGGGATCGACAATGCCGATGCCCACGGCCAGCGCCCGGCCGTAAATTTTATCGAACAGGCGTTCGCGTTTTTGAGGAGATAATTTTTTGGAGTCGGTGATCTCCGGGTCGTCAAAGGACGGCGGCAGGATGACGGCGGCTGAAACTACCGGACCGGCCAGTGGTCCCCGACCGGCCTCATCGATACCCGCAATTTCATTGCAGCCTTTTCGCGTGGCTTCTTTTTCGAAATACCACAAATCTTTCATCGGTTTTCAGAAGACGGATGACAGAAGACCGATGACAGAAGATGGATAATACATTCTGATTCGTCAATCTGTCTTCTGTTTTCCGTCTTCTGTCTTCTGATTTAGTTGAACCGCTTTTCTTTGATTCTGGCGGCTTTTCCTCGGAGTTTGCGCAGATAGTAGATTTTGGCGCGCCGCACGCGACCCCGGGTAATCACTTCGATTCCGTGTATGCTCGGTGAATGCATCGGGAAAATACGTTCAACGCCGATGCCGTATGACACTTTGCGCACCGTAAAGGTCGCATTGGTGGTGCCTTTGCGTTTACTGATGACCACACCCTGAAACGCCTGGATACGCTCTTTTTCACCTTCTTTGATTTTTACATTGACTTTAACCGTGTCCCCCGGACCGAAGTTCGGCAGATCCAAGCGTAAGCTTTCTTTTTCAATTTTTTCTATCTTGTTCATGCTACCCTCCGAAAAATTGTTTGTTATCGGTTGCCTGTTGATTGAATAGCCGGCGGCAGGCAATCCTTAACTTGATTTCATGTTTTAGCACCCAGCAGCCGGTCCAATATGATTCCGGCGGCGGTCCGGACTGATAGGTGATTATAATCTGTGATACCCGTTATGGGTTCCAGGATAAGATCCGCTGCGGTCATAAACGATTCAGCCAGACCCCAGGCTGTTCCGAAAACGAGCAGATGGGGTTCGCCGCTGTTCAATTCGCTGCGAAGGTCATCATAGCCGATACTGGCCGGATAGCTGACGGCACTGGTCACGACTGTCTTCGGATCTTTGTTTTCAATCTCCCTGATGTCGTCAACTGCATCTGCGATCGCGTCGACGACTTTGATCGTCTCTAGTGCACGGCGCCTGCTTGGATTGTACGCAGCACCGACGCCGTCGGTCCAATGGGCGATAATCCGCTGCGCCAATACATGCTGATCTTGCAGCGGGGTAACCACATACACGGATTTTACCCCGTATGTCAGCCCTGCCCGGGACAGGTCGTGCAAATCCAGGTTGGTGACGGCCGAAGCGATGATGTCGCCGTTCCTGTTTCGCACCGGATAGTGGGTCAACGCCACGTAAAGGTTCGGCATAACCGTCTCAACTCGGAAATTCAGGGATTCAGGAATTAAAATTGTTCCGTCGATCTTATTTTAGAATTCCAAACCCTTAAATTTCTCAATCCGTCAATACCTCAATTCCTAAATACCTAAATCCCTTAATCCGTCTACCCTTCAATTAAATCCCTGAGCACGCGATACCACTTGTACAATATGTCTCTCTCCTCCCGGCCCAGGTCCTTGTTGTTCAGCAAGTCAGGACGCTTCAACAGTGTCCGCATCAAGGAGGACTCCAGACGCCATTTCTCAATCTCCCGGTGGTTGCCCGACAGCAGCACCTCGGGAACCTCACGGCCTTCAAAGACCCGCGGCCTTGTATAGTGCGCATGCTCGAGCAAACCGTGGCCGAAGGAATCGTTTTCGGCGGCCTGTTCACCGCCGAGAGCACCCGGTATCAGCCGGGTGACGGCGTCGATAATGATCATGGCCGCCAGTTCGCCGCCGGTGAGCACATAGTCGCCGGTTGATATCTCGTAGTCAATCAGGTCGTGGCAAATGCGCTCATCGATCCCTTCGTAGCGGCCGCATACCAACACCAACCCATCGCAGGATGCCAAATCCCGGGCCATGTTTTGATCGAATACGTTTCCCTGGGGCGTCAGCAAAACGGTTTTGGCATGGGGCAGGCTGCGTTTTGCCGCCCGAATGGCTCCCGCCAGCGGTTCGGGTTTCAGCACCATGCCGCTGCCGCCGCCATAAGGCCTGTCATCGGTTACCTGATGTCGATCGGCGGCATAATCTCTGATGTTTATCGCCGAAGTGAAAATCTTGCCTTCTTCGATGGCCTTGCGAATGATCCCGTGGTTCCAGAGCGGATCGAACATTTCCGGGAAAAGCGTCAGTACCGCGAATTTCATCTTCGATTCATTTTGTATTCGTTAAATAGAAAATAGTTGATTGGATGAATAGTCGGCGGATCGGAAAGTCAAAGGATCTGATAACTTAACTATTGATTATTTTAATATTTTCTCACTTGACGAATATACTATTCGATCCGTTTTCTATTTGACTGATTCTCTGTTTATCTATCCCAGCCCCTCGGGCAGATCGACCCGCATCTGCCGGCGCTCCAGGTCGATATCGATGACGACCGATTCGAGGGCTGGGATCAGAACTTCCTTTTGCCCGCCTTTGACGACGTAGACATCATTGCTTCCGGTCGGAAAAATCGAATCGACCCGTCCCAAATATACATCTTCGACGGTATACACCTTGATTCCGATCAACTCGAACCAGTAGTAGGAATCTTCATCCAACTCGGGCAATTCCGTCCGGGGGATGAACAAATCGGCACCGATCAAGGCCTCAGCCTGATTACGGTCGTTTACACCCTTAAATGATATCAGGGGTGTGCCGGTGTGAGATTTAACCCAGTTTATTTCCGCGACGGTTTCCCGCAGGCGCCTGTCGCGAATCAGTATCGGCCGGCCGTAGGTGAACAGCGACAAGGATTCCGCATAGGATTTTAACTTGTTTGCGCCCCTTATCCCGTGGGCGCCGACGACCCTGCCGATGAGCACATAGCCTTTTTTGTCGACTGACTTACTCAACGATCTCGAGTACAGCACGCTTTTTCATATTGGCCGAAGCGGCATTGAGAATGGTTCGCATCGCCCTTGCCGTGCGGCCCTGTTTGCCGATTACCTTTCCGATATCTTCCTTGGCGACCCTCAGCTCCAAAACAGTGGTTTGATTCCCCTCCAGTTCGGTCACGTCAACCTGCTCCGGGTGATCCACCAGAGCGCGAGCAAGATACACGATCAGATCTTTCATGTTGCTCTCTCCTCTACTGCCGGAGCGCAGATAGATGCTGATGTTCAGAAGCTATCTGCCATACACGCTTAATTGAGCCGTTCTCTGGCTCAATTAGGATTCTGGTTGGCGGTGCTGAAAAATCCTTCCTTTTTTAAAAGGCTCCGTACCGTATCGGAAGGCTTGGCGCCCTGGTCCATCCAGTATTGTATTCTTTCCGACTTCAAACTCACCTGGGCCGGATCCAGCAAGGGATTGTAGGTGCCTACATTTTCCAGATATCTGCCGTCCCGCGGGCTTTCGCTGTCGGCGACGACAATTCGGTAAAAGGGTTTTTTCTTTGCGCCATGTCTGGCCAATCTGATTCTTACTGCCATAGTTGTGTTTCTCCTTAAAACGGCAACATTCCCCGCTGGATGCCGTTCATGCCGCCTTTGTTTAATTTTTTAAGCATTTTCCTCAATTGGGTGTAATTTTTTAACAGCTGATTGACATCCTGTACCCGGGTTCCGCTGCCTTTGGCGATTCTTTTGCGTCGACTGCCGTTGATGATCGTGTGTTGTTCCCGCTCCCCCGGTGTCATCGAGTTGATAATGGCCTCGATTTTAGTGAATTCCTTTTCATCAACATCCAGGTTTTTCATTTGTTTAAGTTTGCCCATACCCGGGATCATTTTCATGATGTCGCCCAGAGAGCCCATTTTGCGGATTTGAACCATCTGATCACGAAAATCTTCCAGGGTGAACTGATTTTTTCTGAGCTTCTTCTCGAGCTCGGCCGCTTTTTTCTCATCGACGGCATCCTGGGCTTTTTCGATCAGGGTCAGAACGTCTCCCATGCCCAGAATGCTCGAAGCCAACCGGTCCGGATGAAATGCCTCCAGTTCGTTGAGCTTCTCGCCGACCCCGATGAATTTGATCGGTTTGCCGGTTATTTCCCTGATGGAAAGGGCAGCCCCCCCGCGGGCATCACCGTCCATCTTGGTGAGGATCACCCCGCCGATATCCAGGGCGGCATCGAAAGATTCGGCGATGTTGACGGCGTCCTGGCCTGTCATTGCGTCCGCCACCAGGAGGATATCCGCCGGTTTGACCGCATCGCGGATCCGGCTGAGTTCCGCCATCAGCTCTTCGTCAATGTGCAGGCGTCCGGCGGTATCCAACAGCAGGGTGTCGCAGCCCTGCTGATGAGCCGAAGTTTTGGCCTGCCTGCAGATGTCGACCGGATCCATATCGGTGCTGGCGGGAAATACCGGAACGTTGAGCTGCTGACCCAGTTTTCCCAATTGGTCGATGGCTGCCGGGCGATATACATCCGCCGGCACCAGGAAGGGCGCGCGCCCTTTATTGCGCAGAAAAACCGCCAGCTTGCCTGCCGTTGTGGTTTTGCCGGATCCCTGCAGACCCACCAGCATCAACGCTACCGGGCTGGGCCCCGACAGGTTCAGATCTTCATTCTGGGAGCCCATCAATTCCGTCAGCTCTTCATTGACGATCTTGATAACCTGCTGCCCGGGTGTAAGACTGCTCAAAACCTCCTGGCCCAGCGCCCGTTCTTTGACCCCGGCGATAAATCGCTTGGTCACCCGATAATGGACATCAGCCTCCAGGAGAGCCATGCGGACCTCTTTCAGGCCGTCCTCGATGTTTTTCTCCGAGAGTTTGCCGCGGCGTTTTAGTTTGCGAAAAGCGGCATCCAGTTTGTCGCTCAGGCTTTCAAACATAATTTCACCGGTCGATATCCATAAACTCTTGAAAATATAATTTCAATAGTGGTATGTCAAGTAAATTAATTTCCGATCAGCATACTTGAAGGTTAGCCGGATTTTGTTTCGGCCGTTTGTGCATTTTATTCGCTGGTTGCCCACTACGGAAATTAATTTACTATCTAAAAGCACGAGGTTCAGGCAATGGTAGATGCAAAGCTGACCGATATAATTGAGCTGGATCGAGAGCAACTTGTTGCTTGGCTGGCGGCTCGAAAAATCGCGGCCTATCGCGCCGAACAGATTCAAAAATGGGTGTATCTGCGCCAGGCGGACAGCTTTGAAGTGATGACCGACTTGTCCAAAGAGATCCGGAACCTGTTGTCGCGTCGTTTTGTGATCGGGCGGCTGGCGGCCGGGCCAATAGAGACCTCCCGGGACGGGTCCCGCAAATACCTATTCAAATTAAATGACGGCAAAGCCATCGAAAGTGTCCTGATTCCCGAGCGAGACCATTACACCCTGTGCGTATCCAGCCAGGTAGGATGTGCCCAGGACTGCTCGTTTTGCCTGACGGCCGCCGGCGGCTTCGAGCGCAACCTGACCCGGGGGGAGATCATCGCCCAGGTGCGTGATATCAAAAACGAACTGGATGACCCCCTGCGCCTGACCAATCTGGTTTTTATGGGGATGGGAGAACCGCTGGCCAACTATAAAAACCTGGTCAGCGCCCTGACGGTGATCACCGACAACGACGCCGGTCTGCGGTTGGCCAGCCGGCGCGTGACGGTCTCCACCGCCGGTCTGGTGCCCCGGATGATCGATCTGGGCCGCGACACCCGGGTGAACCTGGCCGTGTCCTTAAATGCCACCGAAAACGCCACGCGCAGCCGGTTGATGCCGATAAACCGCACCTACCCCCTCGAGGATCTGCTGGCAGCCTGCCGGCAGTACACCCCGGCCCCGGGGCGCCGGATTACGTTCGAATATATTCTGATCAAGGGTGTCAATGATTCCACCAAGGACGCCCGCCGTCTGGCCAAACTCCTGCGGCCGATTCGATGCAAAATCAACCTCATTCCCTACAATCCTCACGAGGGCAGTGATTTCGATCGCCCATCGGAGGAAGTTATCCAGGCTTTTTTCAAAGTTCTCTTCGACAAAAATTACACCGTCATCGTGCGCCGCAGCAAGGGGCAGGACATATCGGCGGCCTGCGGCCAGCTCAGGGCCAGAAGCCGGTTGGCAGAAGACGGATGACGGAGGACGGAGGACGGAAGACCGAAGGCAGATGACGGAGGACGGATGATGGATGGCGGAAGACCGATGGCAGATAACAGAGGAAAGAGTACCGATGACGGAGATGGTCTGACTGAAGACGGAGATTCTTGCCTAATGTGCGATGACCACACCGCTGCAGGGTGGCGGAGATCTATTTAATTGCCCAATTCTTTTTTAAGGGCGATGCCGATCGTTTCTAATGTATAGGGTTTTTTTATGTATTTTCCCGCACCCAATTTCTGGGCGGCCTTAACATCCTCTGATTCCGCAAATCCACTGGCGATGACGGCTTTTTGGTTCGGCCACAGTTTTATAATCTCTTCGTATGTTTCACGGCCATTCATCCCCTGTGGCATGATCATATCCAGAACGATGAGATCGACCGCCTGTTCTCGTAGATAGTCAATCGCTTCCTCGCCGCTTGAAACCGCGGTCGCGGAGTAGCCCAGTTTGGTCAGCAGCCGGCAAGTGATATCTCTTTGCATCTCTTCGTCGTCTACAACCAGAATGCTTTCTCCATTTCCCACGTAATCTTCAAACAGGCTATGCTCCCTTCCCACGGTCGATTCATCTCTGGTTATCGGGAAAAACAGCTCAAATCGGGAGCCTTCCTGCCAGCTTTTAACGTTGACATAACCTTCATGACTTTTGACGGTGTTCCACACCACCGTCAGTCCCAGTCCCGTGCCGCTGCGCCCCATCGTTTTTTTGGTGTAAAAAGGTTCGAAAATCCTCTCAATGTCATCTGCCGATATGCCCGAGCCGTTGTCTGTTACTGTCAGCAGGGCATATTCACCCATACGAACATCTTCATATCCGGCCAACGGCTCGTCCAGATAGAAGTTTCGCGTAGACAGCGTTATATTGCCGCTATCTTCGATTGATTCATATGCATTGACAATTAAATTAAGCAGACATTTTTTGATATGAACCGAGGAGCAGGCGATATTCAGCAGGTTGGGATCCAGCCTGGTTTCTAGCGTCGTGGACAGATGCGTCGCTTCGACTTGCTTGTGTTCTGCCGAAGAAAGATATTCCTCAACGATACTGTTCAGGTTGACCACTTCTTTGGCGGCCGCGGCGCCTCTGGCAACCGTAAGTAAATCCGCAACAACATCGGCAGCCCTTTCCGCAGATTCTTTCATTATTTCAACCGGCTGCCGAAGTGGGTTTTGTTCAGGCAAATCCAGCAAAAGCAGATCCGGGTAGCTTACTATGCCTGCGAGAATATTGTTCAGGTCATGGGCAATGCCCCCGGCCATAAGCCCGATCGATTCCATCCTCTTCGAGCGGGCCAGCTTTTCTTCGCTTGTGCGCGCCTCCTCCTCGGCCTGCCTGCGCTCTAGCATTTCCCGGTAAAGCCTTTCGTTTGCGCTTGTCAGGTCGGCGGTACGCTCTTTGACCTGCAGTTCGAGCTCAGCCTGGAAACCTCTCAGCTTTGCGAGCATTCGATTGAACTCGCTCGCCAGGATACCGATTTCGTCCCGGCGCTTTGCAGGAAAGGCGGCTGAGAGGTCACTGGATTTTTCAATCGACTTCACATGACGGGTGAAATTCTGGATAGGTTTGAAAACTGAAAAATGCAGCAGCAGATACATGGCAATCAGCAGGCCGGATCCTGCCGCCAGGAATAGGAATATCGCATAGCGCATGCTGGCATATCCACTGGCTGATATATTTCGAGGGATCCTGACATTGAGCAGCAACGCTGCATCTCCCTTTATATTGGCAAACAGCGTATATGCATCGAAATAATCAGCACCGGCCGATTCGATCAAGTAGCGGGATTGCGCTGTCAGGCGGTCGGCAATCTTTTTTTGGGGCTCGGTCAGGGTGCCGTCCATTATGGGATAAACATGAAAATCGATCTGGGTTTGCTCAACGAGTTCGGCGATAATCTTCTCATTGAGATATTGGCCCAGAATCACAGAACCCCGAATTGGACCCCGGCTTTGGTTGGTTAATATGGGACGGGAGGAAACCACCATGGGGCCCTTTGCGGTCATATATATGCCGGCGATGCTGACCTCTTTCAGCGGCTTGTTCTCCAGGTTGTGCGCGAGCAGGGGATGACCTGCCGGCAGCGCGTCGGCGGGGAATTCGACCAGGCGGGTCAGTTCTGCCTTGCGGTCACGGGTCTCACCCCAGATGACCCTGCCACTGGTATCCACGAAGTAGATCACATTGATGTCGTCATCGGAGAAGGTTTCCAAGACGAGATTGGATTTGATGTAGGCCTCGGATCGGGTCTGGATGAAATCGTAGGTTTCATCCCATGCGGCCCAGTCCCAGCAAAAGCTATCGAGGGTGTCGATTACAAGTTGCAGTGACTTCACTGAACGGTTGATATCGGTGATGGCGACTTCCCGTTCCAGCGCCAGAAAGCTTGGGAAAATAATGAACCGCTGAACCCCGAAAAACACGCCGCCAAAAAGAACAAAAATGCCAAGGGTGATCGCCGCGATTTTTGATTTTAGCGTCATAAAAGCAGCCCTCCCTATCGAGTCGATTTCTATCTCGATCCCGCTTCAGTTTCAATAGCAGCAGATGTTTACAGGGATATACAAAGGCAGGGACAGTTCAATTCCTGCTCGTGATCAGGTGACGCTGGTATCCGACAGACTCGAGACAAGCGCGTGGCAGCCAACGGAATTCGTTAAATCCACGTTCAATCGGTTTATTATGGTAGGTTTAGACACTGACTGCACTGATTCGGTTCGGGTTCGTCAATATTCTGGACTGAAATTACGTGGCAATCTTCGCCTGCCATACACGCAATGTTTGTGCCACAGATTGCTTATTTTTAACCTATTGAAATATTATTAAATTTTTGCTTGTTGGTTGGCATTTGATATTATTGACAGTGAAAATGTGAGAAATAGGTAACAAATTTGTGACATACAGTTCCTAGATCGGCATCGATAGCGTCCGAGATCGGTTCCCAGTGTCGGACCCCGCAAATACCTTATTTTATTCGGCCTATGCGGGTTTCGGAAATGTCATATGGGACACGATACAAGTTCAGGCCTTCTTGCCGCAGTGAGGGATCCGGAACTTCCGCGGTTCCGCCGCTGACCGTCTGGTATTCGAATATTGGTTTGCGGGAGGTGGGCATCACCCGGTTGGTGGATTTCTGTTTTCAGGTGATCATCAGCTTGTGCACATCACCCGGTTGAAGGGCGATAACCCGGATGACTTTTTTCCTGTTGGCCGTCTTGACCTCCACATCGACGGGTGACAGTTTGGGGGCTTTGCTGTATCCGGTGCAGATGGAGGCCGCCAGCATGACGGTATTGTCAGGGGCGCTTCGGGGCAGCAATCCGATGGGGCTGGGGTAATCTTTGACATCGATAACGGTGTCCGTCGCCGGGTTGTGGTATTTGAGGATGTGCTCATTGTCCGTTGCGGTTCGACCGACGATAAGCTTGGTTTCCGGGTTGAGGCGAAAATGGCGACCGTATTTGAGCAGGTGCAGCTCTTCTTCGGTGCAGGTGTCCTGGTGGTCGAAGATCTCGCGCAGACGGATGGAGTAATTTTTGTCGGTCAGCAAACAACCACCGGCCGGTGCGGGGTAGTCCGTAATCCCGAATTCTTGGGCCAGCGCCATCTGGCGTTTGCGGCCCCGGCCGGCAATATCCAGCAGCTGCTCCCGGTCCACCAGACCTTCTTTTTCGGGAATGGTTTCCGGCAGGTTTTTGGCGCTGAGCGGACGCAGGATGTAGCCTTTATACCCGGAATGCTTGGCCACATAGCCCAGTGACTGCCTGTTCTGGGACATCGGCCGCTGGCCGAGCACCTCACCGCTGAAAAGAAAATCGAAATCGCCCTCGGACATCATTTCACCGGCCAGCTTGAACATCAGGGTGTGGCAGTCCATGCAGGGATTCATGTATTTCCCGTAGCCGGCCGGAGGGTTTCTCAACATGCCGATATAAACGTTGTAGATGGGTTTGACGGTCAGCGGTATTCCGGTCATTTCCGAAGCCTTGCGAGCTTTGGCGGCATTGAAAAACGGCGTTTCAAAGGAAACCCATTCAACCTCGATGCCCTGCCGGCGCAGCACCAGCCCCGACATCATGCTGTCGAGGCCGCCGGAACACAGGCCGAGGGCGCGTACTTTTTTCTTCATGGAAAGCTTCCAATTCTGAATTGTGCTTTTCTCCAACTTAGTTGGTGTAAATTTTTCACCTAAGCAGGATACAACTACAATTAATTAGCCGCCCTCTCGCTTCGCTCGCTCGACTCACGCAGACCATATCCGGAACCGTTGACCGCCATGGCCGGATAAGATTCCAATTGCCCTTCGGGTAAACTTAAACTAATTGTTTTTATTTCAGCCTTACTCACCTTTAATGATTAATCGCGAAGCGATTGTAATTTTAGCCCGGCCACGCCCCGGCGGCGGGATTTAAAAATCGGCCGGGCTATATGTCTGCGTTTGTCTGCGGCTAATATCTTAAGGATTATATCGACAATTAGTCAATACTATGGCTTTTGCTACAACTTTTTGGGAGATGATCATTAATGGTTGACTGTTTTTTTTAAATAAGCTTATAGTTCCAACCGCGGCTGGAAGCCGCTCCTTCAAGGCATTGACAAAGGGTGGGGGCGGCTTCCAGCCGCGATTTGCGTCTGCCGACGGCCAACTGCTATCGGACGCGACCTATAAATTGAATAAGCAACGGACACCTGAATGGAACTGAGAAAACGGACCGACAAGATACGTAAAATACTAAGAACCATCTATCCGGACGTCAAGACCCCGCTGCGCCATCGAACGCCGTTTCAGCTGCTGGTTGCCGTGATCCTTTCAGCCCAGTGCACCGACAAGCAGGTCAACCGGGTGACCCAAGTATTGTTCAAGCACCTGAAGACACCGGCCGACTTTGCCGCGGCTTCGCTGCAAACCATTGAAACCTATATTCATTCTACCGGCTTTTTCCGCAACAAGGCCAGAAACATTCAAAATTGCAGCCGTAAAATCATAAGTGACCACGACGGCCGGGTGCCGCGGTCGCTGGAAGAACTGGTTCCGCTCCCCGGGGTGGGGCGCAAAACCGCCAACGTTGTGCTGGGGGCCGCCTTCGATACGCCGGGCATGGTGGTGGACACCCATGTCGCCAGGATTTCACGAAGATTGGGATTGACGACCCACAAAGATGCGGTCAAAATCGAATTCGACCTGATGAAAATCGTGCCAAAACGCGCCTGGAACGATTTTTCACTGCACCTTATATTCTTCGGCCGGGAGACCTGCGCGGCCCGCCGTCCGAAATGCCCGCAATGTCCTGTAGCCAAATTGTGTCCCTGGTCGGATAAGACGACATAGGGCTATATCCCAGTATCTTATATGAAACTACATTGAGGTATAAAGCGAACCGCAGAACCGCAAAATGTCGAATAACGAATTTCGAAGGATGGAATCGCTCCGCTCAAGCTTTTTTAAAATAGACAGAATACATTATTCGACGTTCGATCCGCCGAAGGCGGACAAGTGCTTGCTCGCCTCTGGCGAGTTGGACGTTCGATGTTCGATGTTCGATGTTGGACGTTCAATGTTCGATGTTCATTGGTTTCTTCCCTTGATCAGACTGGCTGCTCTTTAGCCAGCGGCCGCGGCTCGTGTGAAACTTCAACATTACTTACCTCACGCAAAGCCGCAAAGACGCAAAGGAAAGGATTAATATAAAAATTATCTTGGCGCCTTGGCGTCTTTGCGTGAGAGTAAACAGCGTCTTTCAGGATCAGACTGGACGCTTGCAGCCGGCGGCGGCGCTAAGGCGCTAAAAGGAGACAGCACGTGAGAGCAAAAGACCTGGAGATAACCGATCAGGCCATCCTTGACTCGATTCTCAAGAAGGCATCGATTTGCAGGCTTTCAATGGCAGAAGACAACCACCCCTATGCTGTTCCGCTGTGCTTTGGGTATGATGGAAATACCCTCTATATCCACTCCGGGCCCGGCGGCAAGAAGCTAAAGATACTCGCGCGCAATCCCGAGGTGTGCTTTTTGATCGATGTTGACCACAAGCTGGTAACATCCGGGGCCGTCTGTGACTTTGAATTCAAATATCGCAGCATTGTCGGCTACGGGCAGGCGTCATTTCTCGAGGACCCGGCTGAGAAGCAGAAAGCGTTGAAACTGATTGTCGGCAACTACACGAAACAGTCGCCGGCCATGACCCGCGAGGCTGTTGACGAGACGGTCGTCCTCAGGATAGATATCGAGCGCATGACGGGAAGGGTATGCGGCTATTGAAGTACGAAACTATAGCCATTAATAAGTTATGTTGAGGGTGATATAGGGCACCAGTACTTATAGATCTTGGAGTACTGGAGTAGTGGAGTAGTGGAGTATTGGGGTTTTGCAATCATGGTGCCGGCTTTTCATCCATTACTCCAGTACTCCAATACTCCAACACTGCGAAATTAATTCAAAGAAATCACACGTAGCATGTCCCTTCTGTTTGCTTATAGGACCGTTAACGTCTATGATCGACGGAACGATAATAAAATTGGGTCTGCAACAGATCGCCTCATTGCCCCAGTTTTACGTCCTGCCTCATGGGAATCCTTTCCTTCGGTCTGAACAAATTGCGCAGGTCTTCGACGATCAGGTACAGGGCCGGCACCAGCAGCAAGGTGATGAAGGCCGCAAATAAAATCCCGAAGCCTAGGGAAACCGCCATCGGGATCAGGAACCTGGCCTGGCGCGAGGTTTCGAAAATCATGGGCGTCAGGCCGCCGAAAGTGGTCAGGGTGGTCAGCAGAATCGGACGGAAACGGTGGAGGCCGGCATCATGGATGGCCTCGAGATTGTACATCCCGGCCTGCCGGTTGCGGTTGGCAAAATCGATGAGCACCAGCGCACCGTTGATAACCACCCCGGACAGGGCCACCACACCGAACATACTCATCACGCTCAGGCTGTAGCCCATGATCAGATGACCGATGACCGCCCCCACAATTCCGAATGGAATCGACATCATGATGATCATGGGCTGGATAAAGCTGTTGAAGGGCACCGCCAGCATGGCGTAGATTACCACCAGGGCCATCAGAAGGCCATGCAGCAGACCGCGCATGCTCTCGCGGCGGGCTGCCTGGCGGCCTTCAAAGCCGTAGGTCAAACCGGGATATTTGCGCTGTAAGGCGGGCAGGGTTTCGGCGGTCAACGACTGCAGCACCTGGTCGGCCTTGCTGCGTGGCTTGACATCGGCCGAAACTGTCACGACCCGCCGGCCGTTGCGGCGGTCGATGCTGGTGTATGCCCGTCCGCGGGTGATGGTCACCGCCTCGCGCAATGGGATCTCCGTGCCGGCCGGGGTTCGCAATATCATCTCTTCCAGGTTGTATTCATAGGCGCGCTCTTCCCTGGGCAGGCGGACCTTTACCTTGATTTCGTTGCGTCCGCGCTGCTGGCGTAAAACCTCGGCGCCGTAATAGGCGTGACGTACCTGGCGGGCCACCTCCTGGGAGCGCAAACCCAGACTGCGGGCTTCGGGTTTGATTTGAAAATCGATTTGCTGTTTTCCCGGTGAATAACCGTCGTCGATATCGGCGACGTTGGGAAAAAAACCGAGGGCCTCGGCCAGTTCCTCGCTGGCCTGCTCCAGAACGTTTATGCGCCGGTGACTCAACTCGACGGTGATGGCCGCCCCGCGGCCCGGTCCACCCGCATCGGATTCGAACTTGAGAAACTCCAGCCCGGCCAGGGTGCCGACACGCTCCCGCCATAAGGCGGTCACTTCGGCCGTCGAAATCGGTCGAACATCCGGCGGCGTCAGATACACGCGCACCTGCGTCTGATTTGCATCGATTTTGGCAAAGATACCCTGCACCAGTTTGTCGCCGCCGTTATCTGACGTCACCTGCTGAGCGGCCTCGACCAGGATTTGCTGCACTTGCTCAGTCTTGTTGACAGCGGTGCCGAAGGGCAGCTTGGCGGTAACCATGGCGTAGTCGGATTCTATTTTGGGAAACAGCTCGAAGCCCAACCGGCCGCTCTTGATGTATGCCACCGTTAGCGTCAGCACGGCGATGCCGACCGACAGCGCCAGGTAGCGGTGCCGCAGGACCAAACCCAGAAACGGTCCATATACGGTTCGGATGAAGCTTCCGAATAAATTGCTGAAACGTCTCTGCCCCGCCATGATCCAGCCCAGCGGACCGGATGGATCGGGTCGCCGGCGGTGGCCGATATGGGCCGGCAAAATGAACAGGCACTCGATCAGGGAAACCGCGAATACGCAGATTACCACCATCGGGATGAACTTGAAAATTTTGCCCATAAAGCCGGGTACAAACAGCATGGGCATAAAGGCGACCATGTTGGTCAGCACGCTGAAGGTAATCGGCTTGGTGATCTCCCGAGCCCCCCTCACCGCCGCATCGAACCAGGTCAGCCCGTTCTGGCGATGGTAATAGATATTCTCACCCACGACGATGGCATCATCCACCACAATACCCAGGGTGATGATAAAGGCAAACATGGAGATGACGTTGATGCTGACATCCAGAGAGGGCAAAAAAAGAAAAGCGCCCAGGATCGAAATCGGGATCCCCAGGCTGACCCAGAAGGCCAAGCGGGCCTCCAGAAAAATGGCCAGCAGCAGAAAGACCAGCCCCAGCCCTAGATAACCGTTGCGCATCATCAGTTCCATGCGCTGCCGGTAGATCTCCGAACGGTCCCGGCGTGCGTCCAGAGCCAGGCCGGGCGGCAGCATCTGGTTGATGATGTCTACCTGCCGATGAACCGCATCGGAGACGGAGATCGGGGTTTGATCGCCAACCCGAAAGACCTGGATCATTACCGCCGGTTTGCCGTTGTACGTGGCAAAGTTGTCCGTCTCTTCGAATCCGTCGTTGATGACGGCCATGTCCTCGAGCAGCACCCGGGTGCCGTCATTGGCGGTGATAATGGGAATTTTTCCGAATTGATGCCCGTAGTCGCGCCGATCGTTAACCCGTACGAGGATATCGCCGCTCTCGGTTTTGATGGCCCCGCCGGGCAGCTCCACCGAGGTGCGCCGGATCCTGGCGGCGACCTCGCTCAGGGTCAGGTTGTAGGTTCTCAGGATTGCCTGGGGAATTTCTATGCTGATTTCATAGTCGCGCACCCCTTCCAGCTCCACCTGGGTGATGTCCGGATCCTGGATCAGGCGGTCGCGGATATCCTCGGCCACTTCGCGCAGCACCCACTCGCTCTGATTCCCGTAGAGCGCCAGCTCCACCACGTAGCGTCTGCGCTGGGCGATCACAACCTGGGCTTCTTCGGCTTCGTCCGGAAAAGAAGAAATCCGGTCCACTTCGTTTTGAATATCCTGGGCCAGACGCTGAATGTTCTCGCCCTCGATGATTTCAACCCGGATGCTGCCGACACCCTCCCGGGCCGAAGCGGTGACCTCATCGACCCCCTCGAGACCCTGCACAGCCTCCTCAATCGCCAGTATGACGCCCCGCTCGACTTCTTCCGGGCTGGCGCCGGGATAGGGAATGGTTATGTTGACCCTGTCCAGATCAAAGTCGGGAAATACTTCTTTCTTGACCTGGCTGATCAGAAGCGCCCCGCCCACCAGAAAGACCAGCATTAACAGGTTGGACGCCACGGAATGACCGGCCATCCACGTGATCGGGCCGCGATGGGTTCGTGTGTCAGGGTTATATCTCATGAAAGGTTCAAGGGTTCAGGGTTCAGGTGTCAGGTGTCAGATGACTGAAAACAGAAGACAGAAAACAGATGACAGAAGACAGAGAACAAAAGTCTGACTGAGGGTGACATTCCCCGATGGCCTCTATCCGTCATCCGTATTCTGTCGTCTGTCATCTGAATATATCTAGCATGCTCGGTATGTATGCCGGCATCCTCCACAGCGCTATAGTGATAGATTCAATCGCCCTATTTGTCGACCTGGATCGGCATCCCGGAAACCGGCGCGGGCAGATCCGATACAATCAGGCGATCATCGGGTTCGAGACCCTGGCGCAGCAATACGATTTCGGCATCGCGCCACAAGGCGTCAACGCGGCGGATGTCGAGCTTGCCGTCCCGGCCGGCGATCCAGATTTTGGAATTGTCGCGCAGCGCGGTGCGGGGGATGCGGTAAACGTTTTGCAGACTGCGGCCCTCGATTTCGATTCTGACATACTCGCCGATTAAAAGCGCCGGTTGTTTGTTGCCCCCCTTTTTTAAATTCAACGGGTCTTTGACCTCTACGAGGATGCGCGCCATACGGCCTTCCGAGCCCAGATCACCCAGCAGCTTGATGACGGTGCCGGCAATCTCATACCCGTTGCGGTGCAGGATGCGCACCCTGGAACCAGGCTCGTCGGGCCGGCGCGGTATGGTCATCCAGTTCAGTCGATCCACCGGAACGGAAGCCTGGATCCAGTATTCATCGGTCCCGACGAGTTCGGCGAGTTTCTCCTGGCCGGACACCTGGGAGCCGATGTCCACATGCTTGGCGCGCACGAGCGCGTTAAAAGGCGCGCGCACCCGTGTTCTGGACAGGTTCAGCTCGGCCTGGCGCACATCCGCCTTCTCGGCAGTCAGCATGGCCCGGGCAGCTGTCACCTGGGGCTGTTTGAACACCAGCGGGGGGGGATCGTTGTTGACCTGGTTGCGGTCGCGATAAAGCTGGCGCCACTCATCCTTGGCCGATTCGGCTTCGGCTTCGAGCAGCTTTAATTTGCTTTCCGCATCTTTGACCCTGGCACGCGCCAGGGTGAGGGCCAGCTGATAGTCCTGGGGATCGATGCGCAGGACTTCTGAATCTTTTTCCAGAAAACCGCCGACCGTAAACTCTTGATGCTTTGCCACGATTTCTCCGGCCACCCTGGCTTCGAGGGTGATTTCCCGGGCCGGAACAGCCGTGCCCATGGCCGATACGGTGACCGCGTGATCAGCCGGCTGCACGCTGACCACCTGGACCAAAGGGGTCGACCGGGCCGGCGGACGTTTGCGTGCTTTGGGGGCCGATTTTGTGATATAGACAGCACCGGCAATGCCGCCGACAATCACCATCAGCGACAGTAAGGTGTTGAAGATCAGCCGCCACACCGGGCGTGGATTGCCCCGGGGGCCTGCATCTGTGGTGCTTATGTCGTTGACCGGCTTTGACATGGCGATAAAGAGGACTTTTATCGGTCCGGCCGCCTGCAAGATTATCTATCCGCGCAGTTGGGCGGATCCTGCGCCCGGACACTCTTCCGGCAGCAAGAATCGACGATTCTTGGAAAAATGATCGTTACGCTATAGTATAATCACGAATAGGGCAAATTTAAACGGTGCTAAAACCAAAAATAAAGTGAATGCTCCATATGATTTTGTTTTTGAATTAATCTCGAAATGTTGGAGTACTGGAGTGCTGGAGTGTTGAATGAAAATTTGGCGCCTTTATTGCAAAATTCCATTGCTCCATTACTGGGTTTTTCTCCACAATCTCTAGGCACTGTTGCTTTCGGTAAACCTCAGAATGCCCCAAGTTAGGGGCTTCGCTCCATTATTCCATCATTGAGGGACCATCTCAGACCTCAAAAAATACCCTATATTTTCATCTAGTTGTAGAAATCCCGAGACGTTTAATAAGTGGCAAAAGTTCCAGATGCAGGATTTCCGCCTCAAAATTAATCATTTGACGATATTAAAATCAAGAACTTTACGCCACGATCATCCCAAGGCATAGTCCACTGCCGCTCTGGCGTGAATTTCGGTCGTGTCAAACAGCGGCACGGAACTGTCCTCAGACTTTACCAGCAAACCGATTTCGGTGCAGCCCAATATTATGCCCTGGGCGCCGTCTGCGATAAGCCGGTCGATGATACCGGCATAGGCCTGTTTGGAAGACAAATTGATAACGCCGGCGCACAACTCGTCGTAAATAACCCGGTGAATGATTTCCCTATCATCTGCCGCAGGGATGACGACATTCAATCCATACTTGTCCGTCAGGCGGCCCTTGTAGAAGTCCTCTTCCATGGTAAAGCGGGTTCCCAGAAGGGCAACCGTGTCGATACCGGCTGCCTTTATTTGTTCGGCGGTGGCATCGGCGATGTTGAGCATGGGTATGGCGATGTTATCTTGTACTATATCGTACAATTTGTGCATGGTATTGGTGCAGATGATGATAAAATCGGCCCCGCCCCGTTCCAGTCTGCGGGCAGCTGAGGTCATGATGGCAGCCAACTCATCCCAGCGCTCTTGATGCTGGAGCGATTCGATTTCGGCAAATTCGACCGAATACATGATGGATTTGGCCGAATGCAGCCCGCCGAGTTTTTCCCTGACCGCCCGGTTGACGATCCGATAGTATTCCAGGGACGACTCCCAACTCATGCCGCCGATCATACCGATGATTTTCATCCGCACCTCCTTTTTGGTTCGAGTTCAAAGCTTGAAGCCTGTTTCCCTGTTTTCGCCAATAGGGGCAAAGACCGCATTGAGAAATGAATATCTAACATTGCGTGTTATTGACTTTCAAGCTTGGACACTATTTTTACCAAGATTGCCAACGTAAAAGAGTATGCCTATTATTGAGGTGAAAGGAAAGAAAAACATGAACGAACAAATTCTGGTTACGGGTATCAGTGGATTTATTGCCAAGCACATCGCCTTTGGCCTGCTGCGGGAGGGATACAGGGTTCGCGGAACCCTGCGTACGCCCAGTCGTGCAGATGAAGTCCGCCGGGCACTGCAGGCCCACGGCGCCGATGTCTCCAATTTGAGCTTCATCGAGGCGGATCTCGGTGCGGACTCGGGCTGGGCCGAGGCGGTCGCAGATTGTGCCTATGTCCAACATGTGGCCTCTCCCTTTCCCATGAAACAGCCGCGGGACCGGGAAAGCCTGGTGCCGCAGGCGCGCCAGGGCGCCCTCAGGGTGCTGGCGGCAGCCCGCGAAGCCGACGTTGAACGAGTTGTGCTCACCTCCTCGATGGTCGCGATGATGTATCGGCCCAATCGGCCCGCGCAAACCAGGGTTGCCGAAAATGACTGGACCGATCCGGACTGGGATCAACTCACCGCTTACATCGTATCGAAGACGCGCGCCGAGAAGGCGGCCTGGGATTGGGCCAAAGAAAATGGCTGGCAACAGCGCCTTGTGGTGGTCAACCCGGGCTTTGTTCTGGGGCCGGCACTCGACGGTAAGACCGGCACTTCGCTGGATGTCATCAAGCTCATCATACAAGGCGCTTATCCGGTGGTGCCGCCCGCACACTACCCGGTGGTCGATGTGCGCGATCTTGCCGAGCTTCATATCGCGGCGATGACCGCAAAGGATGCCGGCGGCCGCCGCCTAATTGGTTCCGGGGGGACGGTATCCCTGGCCGAGATGGCTCTGATTTTGCGAAGCGCTTTTCCGGACCGCGCTAAAAAAATTCCGACGCGAACGCTGCCCGGCTTCCTGGTGAAGCTTGTGGCGATCTTTGACCGTTCCCTAAAAACGGTCATCCCGGATCTTGGGGTTGTGCCGGAGGCTGACAATAACTATGTCGTCGAACTCACCGGCGTAAATTTCAAACCCGCCGAGGAGGCGGTTCGGTCTGCGGGTCAGTCGCTAATCGACCATTCGCTTATATGAAACTACATAAAATGTCTCGCAGAGCCCGCAGAGCGCACAGAGCTTTTTTATTTTTCTCTGGGAACTCTGCGGGCTCTGTGAGAGATAATTGGACTTGAGTTTCTTTTCCGATCAGACTGGACGCTCGCGACTAGCGGCCCCGGCTCGTTTGAGACACGGCACTAGTCGAGATCCAACTGCACCTTACACTGATTGCATTTCACCGCTCCCCGGAATACCTGATTGCCGCAATCGGGACAGATGTAGCGGGCTTCTTCATCCCGGATCCATTTTTCCGTGCCCACTTCCCGCCAGTATGGAATCGCCCGCAGGATAACCTTTTTGCCGACAGCCATGGGGAAGTTTTCGATATGCTCGCAGGGAAATTCATTGCACTGGTGGCATCCGGTGTAGCCTTTTTCCCGGGTGCATTCTCTAATCTCGCACTGCCGGCAGTGCATAAACGGATTGTCGGACAGGCATCCTCCGCACTGAATATCTTCGATCGAAAGCTGCTCGCTGTTGGGAAGCACACCTTTGCCCGAAACGCCGCCTTTGTAAAGGTTCACCAGGCGTTCTTTAAACTTTTGATTGTCATCTCGGTGGGCAATATAAATTGCGCAGACACCGCAATACAGGCCGCAAGGGGCGACAAAGTCTGGATTTACCTCCATTGTTCCAATCCTCCAATCTAATAAATCATAGTTGAGCGAAAGGCGCTCAATTGAATAAAAATTTTGAAATTACGAATGCGTCAGCCCATGGTTAGCCATTCGTGAGACCACCAGATGGTGAAACGGCCGAATCAGGTTAAAGTAAACCGGCCCCGTCCAATGTTTATAGAAAACGGTTGTAATTACGTAAAAGCGGCGACTGGTATTGCTGACCGTCTCCTGAACAACACCGAAATAGGCGCGTAGGTGTTTGTCATCAGGCGTTTCTGAAATCCAATAATGGTCCTCCCTGGCACATCGCACTGTAAAAAATGTGACGTTCTCCCCCGGAATAAACGAGACATCTTCGGGTCGCAGGTTGGGCAGTTCCTCCGGGTATTCATGCTTAACGAGACCAAATACAGCGGCGAGAATTTTACGGATACGATAAAGCTGCACGATCCACCATGGATAGTATGACAGCATGGATGCAATAAACTTGCGTAAGCTTGTGCAGCCTTCGAAAACTTTCACATCGGTGAAATCAGCTTTTGCGAAATACTCTTCTATCTCATCAAGTCTTCGAATGTATTGAATTTTATCAGAATTTAACATCTGGCCGCATACGTTTTATCAAATCTTTAATCGAGGTTTCAGTATCCAGCATGCGATCCGGTAGGTATTGCCGGTACCGCTTAAATAATATAACAAGGAGGATTCAAAGGCCTTCATGTCAGCCCGTTCCGGCATTGATAGGTCTTCACCTGGTGATTTCACATTTCATCAGCAAACAGCCGTCCAGATGTCTAATAAATTCATTTCCTCGCAGTTCAACCCTCTGCACAACATCGAAACCAGTCCGTTCGTAAACAGGAATTGCCGCTTCGTTATCTGCAAAGACGATCAAACTGAGGGCATTGTACCCGTTTTCAAGCGCCTTTTCTTTGGTCAGTGAAATCAGTTTCTCGCCGATGCGGCGCCTACGATGACTTGCCATTACGCCCAGGGCATCGAGGAACCAGCTGTTATCGACACGCGCTGAATAAAAATCTCGAAAATGCGCTAATCTTTCTGCCGGGAAAAAGCCTCTCATTTCATCCGTTATTTTGTGATAGGAGGACGGATAGGAGAGGGCCATTCCGACTACATCGGCATCTTCGACTGCCACGATGGCGCTCTTGTAAGAGTGCGGATAGTTGTCGTTTGCAAGATTGTAAGCCACCACCTGAACCGGTGTCATTCCCGGCACCAAATCATAAAAAAGGTATTCTACAACGCCGTCAGAAGCGATGTCGATGAGCTCTGCCAGTTTTGCACAATCTTGTTTTTTGCCCGGGCGGTACTTTATCTCCATAACTGATCTCTTAGAATTCAAAGTTTCAATGGTGCATCTACTATTAAAGTTGAGTATTGTTCACAACACCGGATCTGCCCCTATTTTTTGCATGGCATCATCTGTCCATCTTGATTTTATCTATGAACCTTTTCTTGGCCTGGAGGTCCCTGGCGTAAGCCTTGTACTCCTGTTTAATCTCCTCCGGTATCTCCAGCCAATCACAATCGCGGACAGCACCTTCCAGGGCGTAAAGGTAGGCAGCATTAAAATCACCGTACGAATCGCCGGCAGCGTACATTTTTTTAAAGGCCTGTTTTGCGCCCAGACGTCTCAGCTTTTTCGGAGAATCAATCCCGGCGTCTACTAACTTGGTCGCCAGTTTGGGGCCGATGTTGCGAAGTTGTCTGGCTAAATCCGTTGCAGCATTTCCCTTTGACATTTTTATCCGATTCTCGACTTATTCGGAAAATCCTATTTGAGAGGAAAATTCTGTTGGACATTGACAACTGTGTCCAGCAGACCAGGATTCAGAATAAAGAAACGATACTGAAACATTCTTAAAACCGTCATGAAATCTTTCCATTCAGACATAAAACTTTCAGGGCCGGTAACAATTTCGAGGCCCTCTTCCAGGCTGGCGCTGATGTACTCGGGTATGCTCTTGTTGGCCAATTCTGAATTCAGCGCCTCTATAATCTTTTTAAACTCGCCTTCATCAAGCCAGGTTCCATTGCATTTGGGGCAATAATCGATTTCAACGCCTGTTTTGCCATAATCGATTTTGACCATGTCCAGCTCGCATTTCGGACAGTTAATAGGCCTGTGTGAAAAGGAAAACTTATCCTTGTTCTTCCAAATTTCAAAATCCATCCAATTCAGATCGGGTTCTGTCCGATCCTTGGCTCTGCGGAGTTCGTCTTGGTCGAACCATATACCGGCGCATTGCGCACACACATCGATTTCAACTTCCTCAATATTCTGGATCTTCATTGGGGCATCACATTTCGGACAATTCATCTATTTCACCTCCATCAGTTGGTTAAATATGGATCTAATATTGGCGTCGCCTCTTAAAATCTTGAGTTTTAATTCGGACATTCGAGAATTACGATGTGGCCCTATTCCCTTTTCAGAGCTTGTCGCCATCGGGAGCGGTCGCGTTCAATCTCGCTGCGAACATGTTTAACAGGAAATCTAAAAGACGCAGCAATATACGTGAGTATCGATAAGGCGTTCACAATCGACAGGCTGATAAAGAGCCCGTTTAGTTGCGTCCAATTTGACTCCAGAGCGCCAAAGACCATTGCCGCAGCGACAAACGCTCCCAACCAAACGTGAAAGTGGAAGATCGGCGAATAGAACCCGAGGTTTTCATATTCAGAGTCCACGCTCGGTCGGTCTACGGCCGCTTCTGCTTTGCTTTTTCGATACTCCCGCAAGGCCGACTCCCATCCGGGTGTGATGAGTTCCTCCGTTTCATGAACCAGCTGCAGATATGCAATTATCCTGGCACTGCTCTTGAGACGGTTTTCGGTGAACCATAGATTGAAATATAGAATTGTGAGAAACGGAATTGGACCCAGCAGGATGGCTTTGACGTTATACAGTGTTCCAAGAACTGCCATTCCGGTTCCGATGATTAGCAGAGGCCGCTCAAATACAAACTTTTTGTTGGTTTCCAATTCATTGCGGAGGAAATTGTATTCTTCTTTGGCGATATGCTCTGGCAGCGCCATTTTATTTGCTCCGTGCGTTTAGGGGACATACCTCGGATTCTCGGATTTATCCTCTTCCAAAAGCTTCCACCCGCTATCCTCGACGATTTGCCGCCCTCTCATCGCAGATTCGCTCGCCGTGGAGGACGCGATGTTCAGTTTTTTAGCAAGCGAGACCGCGCTCATCCCCAACTCCCGCGTTCCCCAATAGCAAATTACGCTTCTAACCTGTACCATTTTTCGCTGCTTTCCGCCAGTCAACAACTCCTTCAAAGTAAGACCGAATAAGCCAAGCACGCGATCCACCAACCAGTCAAAATCGTAGCCTAAAGCATGGGTCCTAAACTTTCGATCCAAATTCTCCTGGGCAGCCTTTAAAACACTATCGACGAAATCCCCCTGGCCCAGGATGCGTTCATCGCCCTTCATCCTGTCCTTACGCATGGCCTTCAATGCGGACCAACCTCCGGCGCTTCTCACCAACCCGCCACCCATCAACTCGGGTCGGCGTCCTGCGGCGATCCCCTTCTTTACAAATTCCAGATAATGTCGGCGGGCTTCCGCAACCTTTTTCCCAAAAAGCTTAAGTATATGATCGACATCCTGAAAGCCAGACTCGGTCTTACCCATCAGGGAGTAATGTCCGCAGTAAGGGTATTTATTTAACGCCTTTATGTCCTTAACGATTCTGGCTCGCAAAGGATTCAAATGTATATAACGCACCAGTTCCATTAAGTAGGGATCTTCCTCGCATAGAATGGACTTGTACCGGTTTTGAAACAGGTGGCCGTGGCGACGATGACGACGGTTGAAACTCACCGCATATCCGGTTAAAAGCCTGCGCATTACCGTGGCGATCGGGGCGGTACCTGTCCTCAATAATAAGTGAAAGTGAATCGTCATAAGCGCCCATGCAAAACAGGGCGTCTTGCTGTCGGACAGAATACTGTCGAGTCGATCCAAAAAATCATCACGGTCGGGATCATCAAAAAAAATCTTTCTTCGATTAATCCCCCTCGCAATGATATGGTGCAGCGCCCCAGGCGCGTCTATACGGGCTTTTCGAGGCATGCCATTGAATATCAAATACTAAGGATTTTGTAAACCGTAAATCCGAGGAACGTCCCCTATTGCCCTGAATGTTCACCTTGGGATTACCTCTTAGGGTGAACCGATCAAGGCCGATGGCATGTCGTAAGTTGGCAAATACCGGCTCGGCCGTCCCGATCCTCCTGCTATAAATTAGGCGACCGTGATCCGAGTCGATTTTCTGCTTCATTTTCTGAGTGTAGCTTTCCTGTCCCTGCTTTGACTTGCCCAGCATAAGATGAACCTGTCTCGTTTCAGTGCGATCCGGATACTTCAGGCACTGAGATCTTAGCCTGAATATTTCATAAAAAAGAAGCAAAACCTCCTATAATTTGTTGGACGAAGCCGCTACGCGGCAGAAAAAAAATTAAAATAGTGTATACTCCTTTATCTGTCCAATTTCGGGCACACGTAAAAAGGGAGTATACCATGGACCCTACAGAACAAAAACGATTTGGCAA